>Ga0081539_10000125_pt1 | contig 180646 bp, 159 predicted proteins | sample TabmetS4T2R2_FD_71023 | JGI IMG/M metagenome (GOLD analysis project Ga0081539, IMG submission 71023) | Tabebuia heterophylla rhizosphere microbial communities from the University of Puerto Rico - S4T2R2 | ecosystem: Host-associated > Plants > Roots > Rhizosphere ... | reverse complement strand
AAAAACAAGCATGCTTGCTTGATTGCGTCTCCCGTGCCATGGTGAGCGCGTGGTGGAGCTGACTGCTCTCGTGGCCGATCTGCGTGCGGAGGGCGACGAGATCGACGCGCTGGTCCGGGAACTGCCCGCGGACGGGTGGTCGCGCCCGACGCCCGCGGTGGGCTGGACCGTGGCGCACCAGATCGCCCACCTGGCCTGGACGGACGAGCGTGCCCTGCTCGCGGCGAGCGCGCCGGAGGAGTTCACGGCCGAGTTCACCCGCTTCGCCGGCCGGGGCGGGAGCCTCGACACCGTGGTCGACGAGGAGGCCGGACGCGAGGCGCGCAGGCCGGACCTCCTGGAGTGGTGGCGCGCGGGCCGGGACAAGCTGGCCGCCACCCTGCTCGGCCTGCCGGCCGGCACGAAGCTGCCGTGGTACGGCCCGCCGATGTCCGCGGCCTCGATGGCCACGGCCCGGCTGATGGAGACCTGGGCGCACGGCCAGGACGTGGCGGACGCCCTCGGCGTGCGGCGCACCCCGACGGCGCGCCTGCGGCACGTGGCCCACATCGGGGTGCGGACGCGGGACTTCGCGTACCTGACCCGGAACCTGCCCGTGCCGGCCGAGGAGTTCCGGATCGAGCTGCTGGGGCCCGACGGCGAGCTGTGGGCCTGGGGCGCCGAGGACGCGGCCCAGCGGGTGACCGGACCGGCGCTCGAGTTCTGCCTGCTGGTGACACAGCGGGTGCACCGTGCGGACACCGCGCTCGTGGCGGTGGGCGAGGACGCCGACGCGTGGCTGGACATCGCGCAGGCGTTCGCGGGCCCGCCCGGCGCGGGCAGAGAGATGGGCAGCAGAGGATGAGCGTTCGCATCGGGAACTCGTCCGGGTTCTACGGGGACCGGCTGTCGGCCATGCAGGAGATGCTGACCGGCGGGCCGCTCGACTACCTCACCGGCGACTACCTCGCCGAGCTGACCATGCTGATTCTCGGCCGGGACCGGATGAAGGACCCGGACCGCGGCTACGCGCGCACGTTTCTCCGCCAGCTCGAGGACACGCTCGACCTGGCACTGGAGAACAACGTCAGGATCGTCACCAACGCCGGCGGCCTCAACCCCGCCGGCCTCGCCGCCGCCATCCGCGAGCTGAATCCGCACGTCAAGGTCGCCCACGTCGAGGGCGACGACCTGCTCCAGCAGGGTTTCGACAGCGCGCTCACCGCCAACGCCTACCTCGGCTGCTGGGGCATCGTCGAGTGCCTGAAGGCCGGCGCGGACGTCGTGGTGACCGGGCGGGTCACCGACGCCTCGCTGGTCGTCGCGCCGGCGGCGGCGCATTTCGAATGGGAACCCACTGATTTCGACGCACTTGCCGGCGCCACCGTCGCCGGGCACGTCATCGAGTGCGGCACCCAGGCCACCGGTGGCAACTTCGCCTTCTTCACGGAGATCGCCGACCTCGGCCACCCCGGCTTCCCCATCGCGGAGATCGCCGAGGACGGCTCGTCCGTGATCACCAAGCACGACGGCACCGGCGGCGCGGTCACCGTCGACACCGTCAAGGCCCAGCTGCTGTACGAGATCGGCGGTCCCCGCTACCTCGGCCCGGACGTCACCAGCCGGTTCGACACCATCACGCTCACGCGGCAGGACAAGGACCGGGTGGCGATCACGGGTGTGCGGGGCGAGCCGCCGCCGGACACCCTCAAGGTCTGCGTCAACACCCTCGACGGGTTCCGCAACAGCATGACGTTCGTCCTCTGTGGACTCGACATCGACGACAAGGCGGCACTGGCCCGGCGGCAGCTCGAGGACGCCGTCGGCGCGGACGGTCTGGAGTGGACGCTCGCCCGCACCGACCACCCCGACGCCGACACCGAGGAGACGGCCAGCGCGCTCCTCCACGCCACGATCCGCACGCCGGACCCCAAGCGGGCCAAGGCGTTCTCGCGGGCGGCCGTCGAGCTGGCCCTGGCCTCCTACCCGGGCTGCACGCTCACGTCCCCACCCGGCGACGGTACGCCGGTCGGCGTCTACCGTCCGCAGTACGTGCCGCAGGAGGCCGTCCACCACGTCGCCGTCCTGCCGGACGGCACCAGGAAGACCGTCGAGTCGCCGGCCATGACCGCCAGCTCGTCCGACTCGCCGGCCGAGGCCAAGGTGGCCAAGCCGGTCCCCGACACGTGGACCAGGCGCGTGCCCCTCGGCACCATCGCCGGCGCCCGCTCGGGCGACAAGGGTGGCGACGCGAACCTCGGCGTGTGGGTCCGCGACCCGGCCGCCTACCCGTGGCTCGCGGCCGAGCTGACCGTCGACCGCCTGCGCGAGCTGTTGCCGGAGGCCAAGGACCTCGACATCGAGCGGCACCCGCTGCCCAACCTGTCCGCGCTCAACTTCGTGCTGCACGGCCTGCTCGGCAAGGGCGTGGCGGCGTCGAGCCGGTTCGACCCGCAGGCCAAGTCGCTCGGTGAGTGGCTGCGGTCCCGGCACGTCGACATCCCGGAGGCGTTGCTGTGAGCGGAGCTTGCGGAGCGAACCGTGGGCACCACGCCGACGAATGGCGTCACCGAGCCTGCGAGGGGACGCCATGAGCGGCGTGACCGATCCGTTTCGGACTCCTGAACGGCAGGCGCTCCGGGAGACGACTCGGCGTTTTGTCGAGAAAGAGGTAAGCCCCTATCTCGGCGAGTGGGAGCGCGCCGGTGAGCTGCCGCGCGGGCTGCACGTCAAGGCGGGGGCGTTGGGCCTGCTGGGAGTGTCCTTCCCGGAGAGCGCCGGCGGCGGTGGCGGGGACCTCGTCGACAGCATCACCGTCACCGAGGAGATCCACTACGCGGGTGGCTCCGGCGGTCTCGTCGCCTCGCTGTTCACGTCAGGCATCGCGTTGCCGCACATCGTCACCGCCGGCGACCCGGCGCAGATCGACCGCTGGGTGCGGCCGACGCTCGCCGGCGAGCTGATCGGCTCGCTCGCGGTCACCGAGCCCGACGGCGGCTCGGACGTCGCCAACGTCCGCACCACCGCGAAGCGAGACGGCGACCACTATGTCGTCAACGGCGCCAAGACGTTCATCACCTCCGGCTGCCGCGCGGACTTCGTCACCACGGTCGTCCGGACCGGCGACGCGGGCGCCCACGGCCTGTCCCTGCTGGTCGTGGAGAAGGGCACGCCCGGCTTCACCGTCACCCGCAAGCTCGACAAGATGGGTTGGCGCTGCTCCGACACCGCCGAGCTGTCCTATGTGGATGTGCGGGTCTCGGCGGGCAACCTGGTGGGCGCGGAGGGCACCGGTTTCGCCCAGGTGGCCACGCACTTCGTCACCGAGCGGCTCGCGCTGGCCGTCCAGGGCTACGCCACCGCCCAGCGCGCGCTCGACCTCACGGTCGAGTGGTGCCGGCTGCGTGAGACGTTCGGCCGCCCGCTCATCTCCCGGCAGGTCGTGCAGCACAAGCTCACCGAGATGACCCGCCGCGTCGACGTCGCCCGCACCTACACACGTGACGTCGCGGTCCGGTACCTGGCCGGTGAGCCGGTGGTCGCCGAGGCGTGCTTCGCCAAGAACACGGCCGTCGAGACCGCCGAATGGGTGGTCAGCGAGGCGGTCCAGTTGCACGGCGGCCTGGGGTACATGAGAGAGTCCGAAGTAGAACGCCACTACCGGGACGTCCGCATCCTCGGTATCGGCGGCGGCACCAACGAGATCCTCACCGGACTGGCGGCGAAAGTGCTGGGATACCACGGATGACAACCATCAGGTCCACTGTGGACTCCAAGTCGGCCGACTTCTCGGTCAACCGGGACGCCATGCTGGCGAAGCTCGCCGAGATCGAGACCGAGCACGCCAAGGCCGTCGCGGGTGGTGGTGAGAAGTACGTGGAGCGGCACCGCGAGCGCGGCAAGCTCCTCGTCCGTGAACGGATCGAGCTGCTGCTCGACCCCGACTCGCCGTTCCTCGAGCTGTCGCCGCTCGCCGCGTGGGGCAGCGACTACACGGTCGGCGCCAGCGTGGTCACGGGCATCGGGGTGGTCGAGGGCGTCGAGTGCCTCATCAGCGGCAGCGACCCCACGGTCAAGGGCGGCTCCAGCAACCCGTGGAGCACCAGGAAGAGCTTCCGGGCCGCGGACATCGCCGCGCAGAACCGCCTGCCGGTGATCAACCTCGTCGAGTCCGGCGGCGCGGACCTCCCCACGCAGAAGGAGATCTTCATCCCGGGCGGCCGGATCTTCCGCGACCTCACCAGGGCGTCCGCGGCCGGCTGCCCGACCGTCGCGCTGGTCTTCGGCAACTCCACCGCGGGCGGCGCGTACCTGCCGGGCATGTCCGACTACGTGGTGATGGTGGCCGAACGCGCGAAGGTGTTCCTCGGCGGCCCACCACTGGTGAAGATGGCGACGGGTGAGGAGTCCGACGACGAGTCCCTCGGCGGCGCGGAGATGCACGCCCGCACCTCCGGTCTCGCCGACTACCTCGCCGCCGACGAGGAGGACGCCATCCGCATCGGCCGGCGCGTCATCGCCCGGCTCAACTGGCGCAAGCTCGGCCCGGAACCCGCGACCGACTACGGCGAGCCGCTGTACGACGCGGAGGACCTGCTCGGCATCGTGCCGACCGACCTCAAGGTGCCGTTCGACCCGCGGGACGTGATCGCCCGCGTCGTCGACGGCTCGGACTTCGACGAGTTCAAACCCCTGTACGGCACCAGCCTCGTGACCGGCTGGGCGCGGGTGCACGGCTACCCGGTCGGCATCCTCGCCAACGCGCGGGGCGTGTTGTTCAGCGAGGAGTCGCAGAAGGCGGCCCAGTTCATCCAGCTGGCCAACCAGATCGACACGCCGCTGCTCTTCCTGCACAACACCACCGGCTACATGGTCGGCAAGGAGTACGAGCAGGGCGGCATCATCAAGCACGGCGCCATGATGATCAACGCGGTGTCGAACTCGACGGTGCCGCACATCTCCATCCTCATGGGCGCCTCCTACGGCGCCGGGCACTACGGGATGTGCGGCCGCGCCTACGATCCCCGCTTCCTGTTCGCCTGGCCGAGCGCCAAGTCGGCGGTGATGGGGCCGCAGCAGCTCGCCGGCGTGCTGTCGATCGTGGCCAGACAGGCCGCGGCGAGCCGGGGCCAGGACTACAACGAGGAGCACGACGCCGCGATGCGGGCCATGGTGGAGAACCAGATCGAGGCGGAGTCGCTGCCGATGTTCCTGTCCGGCATGCTCTACGACGACGGCATCATCGACCCGCGCGACACCAGGACGGTGCTCGGCATGTGCCTCTCGACCATCCACAACGGACCTGTGAAGGGCGCCGACGGCTTCGGCGTCTTCCGGATGTGACCGGCCGATGATCACCACGCTGCTCGTCGCCAACCGGGGTGAGATCGCCCGCCGCGTGTTCCGCACCTGCCGCACGCTCGGCATCGCGACCGTCGCCGTGTACTCCGACGCCGACGCGGACACCCCGCACGTCCGCGAGGCCGACGCGGCCGTGCGGCTGCCGGGTGTCGCACCGGCCGACACGTACCTGCGGGCGGACCTCGTCGTCGAGGCCGCCCGGCTGTCCGGCGCGGACGCCGTGCACCCCGGCTACGGCTTCCTGTCGGAGAACGCGGCGTTCGCCCGGGCGGTGACGGCGGCAGGCCTGACGTGGGTGGGTCCGCCGCCGGCGGCCGTCGAGCAGATGGGCTCCAAGATCGAGTCCAAGCGGCTGATGGCCGAGGCCGGCGTGCCGGTGCTGTCCGCGCTGGACCCCGAGTCCCTCGCGGAGACCGACCTCCCGGTGCTGGTCAAGGCCTCCGCCGGCGGTGGCGGGCGGGGCATGCGGATAGTGAGTTCCCTTACTGAACTCGCTGCCCAGCTGGAAGGTGCGCGTTCGGAGGCCGCGTCGGCGTTCGGCGACGACACGGTGTTCGTCGAGCCGTACCTCGCGACGGGCCGGCACATCGAGGTCCAGGTCATGGCCGACCAGGACGGCACGGTGTGGGCGGTGGGTGAGCGGGAGTGCTCGATCCAGCGCCGGCACCAGAAGATCGTGGAGGAGTCGCCGTCCCCGCTGGTCGAGCGGGTGCCCGGGATGCGCGAGGAGCTGTTCGCGGCGGCCCGCGACGCGGCCAGGGCGATCGGCTACGTGGGTGCCGGCACGGTCGAGTTCCTGGCCGACGACAAGGGCCGGTTCTACTTCCTGGAGATGAACACCCGCCTGCAGGTGGAGCACCCGGTCACCGAGTGCGTGACGGGCCTCGACCTCGTCGGCCTGCAACTGGGCATCGCGGAAGGGCGCCCGCTGCCGGCCGGCCCGCCGCCGTCGCAGGGCCACGCGATCGAGGTCCGGCTGTACGCCGAGGATCCGGCGCTCGAGTGGCGTCCGCAGAGCGGCACGCTGCACCGGTTCGAGGTGCCGAACGTCGCCACGACGTTCGCCGTTCCGCTGGGCGCCGGCATCCGCCTGGACTCCGGTGTGGACAGTGGCTCGGTCGTGAGCCCGCACTACGACCCGATGCTGGCCAAGGTGATCTCCGTGGCGCCGGCCAGGGACGTGGCCGCCCGGGCGCTGGCGGCCACCCTCACCCGCACGCGGATCCACGGCGTCACCACCAACCGGGATCTCCTGGTCAACATCCTGACCCACCCGGCGTTCCTGGCCGGCGACACGGACACGGCGTTCTTCGACCGCCACGGCCTGCCTGAGCTGTCGACGCCACTGGCCACAGCGGACACCGTGCGGCTCGCGGCGGTGGCGGCGGCCCTCGCGTCCGCGGTCCGCAACCGCGCCGCCGCACGGGTTCTGGGCCGCCTGCCGAGCGGCTGGCGCAACGTCGCCGCGGCCCCGCAGGTCAGGAGGTTCCGTGCCGGCGAGGCCGAACACGAGGTGCGCTACCGGTTCGGCCGGGACGGCCTGGTGGTCGAGGACCTCCCGGACCTGAGGTTGGTCGACGCCCGGCCGGACGAGGTCGTCCTCGAGGTCGGCGGCCTGGTCCGCACGTTCGAGGTGGACGGTCAGGGGCCGGACTGGTTCGTGGACTCGCCGGCCGGCGCGGTCACCCTGGTCGAGCTGCCGAGGTTCGCCGACCCGGCGACCCAGGTGGCGGCGGGTTCACTCCTCGCCCCCATGCCCGGCACCGTCGTGCGGATCGCGGTGGCGCACGGGGAGCGGGTCACCGAGGGGCAGCCGCTGCTGTGGCTGGAAGCGATGAAGATGCAGCACCAGATCAACGCCCCGACCGGCGGCGTGGTCACCGAGTTGGGTGTCGGACCTGGCGATCAGGTCGAGGTAGGGCGTGTACTGGCCGTGGTCAGCGCTGAGGAGGAGTCATGACCGGTTTCACCGAGTCCGTCGAGCGGCAGCAGCTGCGCTCGGCGGTCGCCGACCTGGGCAAGCGGTACGGCGGCGAGTGGTTCCTCCGCAAGGCCCGCGGCGGCGAGAAGACCGCGGAGCTGTGGGACGAGGCGGGCAAGCTCGGCTACCTGGGCGTGAACGTCCCGGAGGAGTACGGCGGCGGTGGCGGCAACATCGGCGACCTGGCCGCGGTGGCCGAGGAGCTGGCGGCGGCGGGTTGCGGCCTGCTGCTGATGGTGGTCTCCCCGGCCATCTGCGCGACGATCATCACCCGCTTCGGCACGGACGACCAGAAGCAGACCTGGCTGCCGAGGTTCGCCGACGGCTCCCTGCGCATGGCGTTCGCCATCACCGAACCGGACGCCGGCTCGAACTCCCACGAGATCACGACCACCGCCCGCCGCGACGGCGACGAGTGGGTCCTCAACGGGCGGAAGGTCTTCATCTCGGGCGTCGACGAGGCCGCCGCCGTCATGGTGGTGGGCCGCACGACGGACGCGAAAACGGGCAAGCTGCGCCCGGCCCTGTTCATCGTCCCGATCGGCACCCCGGGCTTCGAGTACCAGCCGATCGAGATGGACATCGTCTCCCCGGACAAGCAGTTCATGCTCTTCCTGGACGACGTGCGCCTGCCGGCCGACGCGCTGGTGGGTTCCCAGGACGCCGCGCTGCTGCAGCTGTTCGCGGGCCTGAACCCGGAACGCATCATGGCGGCGTCGTTCGCCATCGGCATGGGCCGCTACGCCCTGGCCAAGGGCGTCGAGTACGCGAAGACCCGCACGGTGTGGAACGCCCCGATCGGCGCCCACCAGGGCGTGGCCCACCCCCTGGCCGAGGCGAAGATCCAACTGGAGCTGGCGAAGGTCATGACCCAGAAGGCCGCCGCCCTGTACGACGCGGGGGACGACGTGGCCGCGGGCGAGGCCGCCAACATGGCCAAGTACGCCGCCGCGGAGGCCTCGGTCAAGGCGGTGGACACGGCGGTGCAGGTCCACGGCGGCAACGGTCTGACCGCGGAGTACGGCCTCGGCGCCCTCGTCTCCGCGGCCCGCGTGAACCGGATCGCCCCGGTGAGCCGCGAAATGATCCTCAACTACGTGGCGCAGAACACACTCGGTCTGCCAAAGTCCTACTGATGACAGAGGTCCTCCGCGAACCACAACAGGACCGCAGCCGCGCGACGAGGCAGCGCCTCCTGGAGGCGGCCATCGAGTGCATGGCCGAGCGTGGCTGGGCGGCCAGCACGGTGGCGGTGGTCGCCGAGCGTGCGGGCGTGTCCCGCGGCGCGGCCCAGCACCACTTCCCGACCAGGGAGGACCTGGTCGCCTCGGCGGTCGAGTACGTCTCCGCCCAACGCCTGGCCTACCTCCGCTCCCAGGCGGTCGACCTGCCGCCGGGCCCCGAACGCACCCGCGCGGTGGTCGCGCTGGTCGAGCGCATGTACACGAGCCCGCTGTTCCGCGCGGCCATCCACGTCTGGGTGGCCGCGTCGGCGGACGAGCGGCTACGCGAACGCGTCGTCGGCCTGGAAGCCCAGGTCGGCCGCGAGTCCCACCGCGCGGTGCTCGAGCTGCTCGGCGTGGACGAGTCCCGCCCGGGTGTCCGGGAGGCCGTGCAGGCCACGCTCGACCTGGGTCGCGGCCTGGGCCTGGCCAACCTTCTCACCGACGACGGCCGCCGCCGGCGCCGCGTGCTGGACCAGTGGGCGACCATGCTGTCGACCGTCCTGCACGGTTGATCCTCGGCCGGCACGCGATCCGCCGCGTTCGCCAGCGGGATTTGGCAAGCACCCAACACCTGGGTAATAATTGATGGCTGCCAATTCCGGAATATTCGGTGGATCGGCGAAAGTGTATTGATTGTAGCGGTGAGGGGCCGATTTGTCAAAGGGTGATTACGACGCGGTTTTGCAGGCGGAACGGGAACGCATCGCGTTTCTCTACTCCCGCTTGGACGCGGAGCGGTCCGCCGCGGCCGGGAAACTCGACGGGGTCCTCCTGGACAGTACGGCGGAGACCACCGAAGCCCTGTGGGAGCGCGACGTGGCCGCGACCACGCTGTCCAAGCGCATCGGCCTGCTGCGAGTCGCCGACAACGGGCTCTGCTTCGGCCGCCTCGACCACACCGACGGCGAGACCACCTACATCGGACGAACAGGCCTCTTCGACGAGGAAAACGACTACGAACCCCTACTCACCGACTGGCGCGCCCCGGTGGCCCGACCATTTTACGTGGCCACCGCCGCCAATCCGGAAGGGGTCACCCGCCGCCGTCATTTCCGCACCCGCGGCCGCCGGGTTCTCTCATTTCACGACGACGTCCTCGAACACGGCGTCGCGGACGGTGACGAGGTGTTGCTCGCCGCGCTGAACGCGCCGCGGTCGGACACGATGGGCGACATCGTCGCCACGATCCAGGCCGAGCAGGACGAGATCATCCGCCTCGGGCGCACCGGCGTGGTCGTCATCGACGGCGGTCCCGGCACCGGTAAGACCGTCGTCGCGCTGCACCGGGTCGCCTACCTCCTCTACACGCACCGCGAGCGGATGTCCCGCCGCGGCGTGCTGATCATCGGGCCCAACACCGGGTTCCTGCGCTACATCGGCGGCGTGCTGCCCTCCCTCGGCGAGACCGACGTGGTGTTCGCCACGCCCGGTGAGCTGCTGCCGGACGTCAGGACGCGGGTTCCCGATGTGAACCGTGAGGTCAAGGGCCGTCTCACCATGGTCGACCTCGTGCGCGCGGCGGTCGCGAACCGGCAGGAGGTGCCGTTCACGCCGATCGAGGTCGAGCTGGACGACGTCACGGTCGAGATCGACGACTTCACCGCCGCCAAGGCACGCGAGCGGGCCCGGACCTCGGGCCGGCTGCACAACCGGGCGCAGGAGATCTTCCGCGACGCGTTGATCCTCGAGCTGGCCGAGCAGGCGGTCGACCGCATCGGCGAGGGCTGGCTGGACGCGCGCGAGACCCCCGACCTGGCGGGTGACCTCGCGGCCGACGTGCGGCGCGAGCTGATCTCCAGCGACGCCCTCGACGCGGCCGTGGAGCAGCTGTGGCCGAGGCTGTCGCCGCAGCGGCTGCTCGCCGAGCTGTACACCTCGCCGGACCGGCTCGCGGCGATTGGCGCGCCGAAGTCGTTCTACCGGGACCGGGGCGACGCGTGGACCGTGTCGGACGTGCCGCTGCTGGACGAGGCGGCCGAGCTGCTCGGCGCGTTCGAGTCGGACGAGGAGGCCGAGCAGACGCGGCGCGAGCAGGAGGCGTACGCGCGCGGCGTGCTCGACATCCTCGACACGGACGAGGACCCGGACGAGGAACTGCTGCGTGCGGTGGACATCATCGACCCGACACAGCTCGCCGAGCGGCAGGAGGAGCGGGACCACCGCTCGCTGGCCGAGCGCGCCGCGGCGGACCGCGAGTGGACCTACGGCCACGTGGTCGTCGACGAGGCACAGGAACTGTCCGAAATGGACTCGCGGGTGCTGATGCGTCGCTGCCCCAGCCGTTCCATGACGATCGTGGGTGACCTCGCGCAGCGCGAGTCGCCGGCCGGCGCCCGGTCGTGGGCGGCGATGCTCGACGAGTACGTGCCGAACCGGTGGACCTACCGCCAGCTGACGATCAACTACCGCATGCCGGCGGAGATCATGGACGTGGCGACGTCCCTGCTGTCCACCATGGACTCCGCGGCGCAGCCGCCGAAGTCCGTGCGGTCGACGGGGGTGCCGCCGTGGTCGCGCTGGGCGCCGGAACCCGACCTCGCCCAGGTCGTGACGGAGATGGTGGCACGCATGGAGGAGGAGATCGGCGAGGGCACGGTCGCGGTCATCGCCCCGGACGGCTCGACGCTCAACGTGGACGCGCTGCTCCTGCCGCCCCGCGCCACCAAGGGCCTGGAGTTCGACGGCGTGATCGTCGTCGAACCGGCGACGATCATGGACGGCCCGGCGGGCCCCGCGGACCTGTACGTGGCGCTGACCCGGGCGACGCGGCGGCTCGGCGTCGTGCACACGAAGGCGCTGCCGGACTGCCTGCTGCTGCTGGACGACGTGACCCCGTAGAAGCAACCGCCGGCTCGCCCCGTGCGTCCAGGGGCGCATGGGGAAACTGCTGTCGCGGCGTTCGGTTCTGCTCGGGGGGCTCGGCGGCCTGGGGGTGGTGGGTGCGGCCGGCGCGGGCGCGCTCGCCGACGTGCTCCCTGGTGGCGCGCGGCTTCGGTACCTACTCGGGATGACCGGTCCGGACGGGGAGGTGCCCGACGTACCCGCCGGCCCGGTCGAGGTCGAACGGGTGCGGTCCGCCGCGCGAGGACGGGAGATCGACCTGGTGGTCATGCGACCGGCGGGTTCCCCAAGGGAACTCCCGGTGTGCCTTGCCCTGCACGGGCGGGGCGCCAACGCGCGGACCCACCTCGACATGGGGATCCCGAAGTTCCTCACCGCCGCCGTCCGGGACGGGGTGCCGCCGTTCGCGGTGGTGGCCGTGGACGGCGGCGACTCCTACTTCGTCGCGCGGGACGACCGCGACGACCCGTTGCGGATGCTCGTCGAGGAGCTACCCGGTTGGCTGCGCGGACACGGGTTGGCGGCGCCGGTGAGTGCGTTCGGGATCTCCATGGGTGCCTTCGGCGCGCTGCGGTACCTGCGGGAGCGGCGGGACCTGCGCGCGGTCGGGGTCGTGGGGCCGGCGCTGTTCCGCAGCTGGGCGGATGCCAAGGGCCGCAACGCCTTCCGCGACGAACAGCAGTGGGCCGCGCACGAGCCGTTGCGGCACACCGGGGACATCGCCGGCGTGCGGCTCGGCGTGTGGTGCGGCACCGACGACCCGTTCGTCGACTCCGCTCGCCAACTCGTCGACCGCACGCATCCGAAGGTGGCGGCGATCGGCCCGGGCGCCCACGAGGGCGGCTACTTCCTCCGGGTCATGCCGGAGGTGCTGCGTTTCGTCGGCCACCGGGCCGGGCGGTCCGGTTAGGACGGATCAGCGCCGCCTGATGCTGATCGGCAGCCCGTCCTTCGGCATCGGCAGCGCCGTCGGGTCCCACTGCACGTGGTAGTCCCGCGGGATCGTCCACTCGAAGCGGCGCACCAGCTCGTGCGCGATGGTCTTCACCTCGTAGGTGCCGAAGTGCATGCCGATGCACTTGTGCACGCCGCCGCCGAAGGGCATGTAGGCGAACCGGTGGGACTTGTCCTCCCTGCGTTCCTCGGAGAAACGCAGTGGGTCGAACCGGTGCGGTTCGGTCCAGTACTCCGGCAGCATGTGGTTCAGCCACGCCAGCGTCGTGACGAACACGCCCTTCGGCAGGTGGTGGCCGAGCAGCTCGGTGTCCTTGACGGTCTTGCGGACCATCCACGGGACCGGCGCCACCAGCCGCATGGACTCCTTCAGCACGAGGTCCAGCGCGGGCAGTTCGTTCAGCAGGGGAACTGTCAGGGGCTCGTCGCCGAGGGCCAGCGACTCGGCCCGCACCTTGTCCTGCCACTCCGGGTTCTTGCCGAGGTAGTACACGAGCGCGGACGTGGCGATCGTCGACGTGTCGTGCGCCGCCATCATCAGGAAGATCATGTGGTTCACGACGTCGTCGTCGGAGAACGTCTCGCCGTCGTCGGTGCGGGCGTGGCACAGGGCGGCGAACAGGTCGTCCGAGTCGGACGCGCGCTTCGCCGGCAGGCTGCGGCGGAAGTAGTCCTCCAGCACCTTGCGGCCGTTCAGCCCGGCCGCCCACCGGCCACCCGGCACCGGGAGGCGCAGCAGCGAGGTCCCGGCCCGAACGGTGTCCACGAACGCCCTGGTCAGCCGGTCCGAGTCGCCGCCGAGCGAGGACGCCATGAAGATCTTGGTGGCCACGTCCAGCGTCAGCTGCTTCAGCGCCGGGTACACCGGGAAGCCGTCCCGCGCCGACCAGGACGACACGCTGCCCCGGACCACGTCACCCACCTGTGCCATGTACCCGGACAGGCGCTCGGACGTGAACGCGAGCTGCATGATCCGCCGGTGGTAGAGGTGCTCGTCGAAGTCCAGCAGCATCAGCCCGCGGTGGAAGAACGGGCCGATGAAGTACTCCCAGCCCTTCTGCGAGAACGCCTTGTCCTTGTTGGCCAGCACCTCCTGGGTGGCGTCCGGTCCGGACGCCGACACCACCTTCACCCCGAAGGCGCTCACCCACGAGATCGGCCCGTGCGTGTGGTACCGCTTCATCGCGTAGTTCAGGCCGAGCCGCAGCATCTCCAGGCCGTGGCCGAGGAACGGCAGCCCCGGGTCACCACTGACCGGCTTGAGCCCGGGCGGCGGCGTCGACAGGTCCTTGCGCGGCCAGTCCTTGGCCATCAACCACCGGTCGAACGCGTTCTTCTCCAGTTCGAACGGCGCCTGAAGCTCGGTGGACATGACGCCTACCTCCCAGCGTTGAGCACCGCCACGGCCAGCTCGACCAGCTCGGCCGCGATGCGTGGCCTGGTCAGCAACCGGGGAGTGCGGGCGAGGTCGTTGACGATCGTCAACGCCGCGTGCACCACGACTTTCGCTTCCTGCTCGGTGAGCTCCGACGCCAGACGCAGCTGGCGCACCCACTCGGCCACGTAGGCGCGCTGCAGCCGGACGAGCTCCTTGCGGTCCCGCTCCGGCAGGTTCGCCATCTCGTTGACGAAGTTCGCCATGATGTTGTCCGAGCGCAGCACGGTGTCCACGTACGACGTGGCGAGCGAGCGCAGCGCCTCCTCGGGCGGCAGGGCGAGTGCCTGCTCGGCGTCCCGCGTCAGCCGGTCCGCCAGCCGGTACCCGCCGGCGACGAGGATCGCGGCCTTGCCGGGGAAGTACCGGTAGATGCTCGGCCCGGCCATCCCGGCCCGCGCGCCGATGTCCTCCATGCTCACCTTCGCGTACCCGCGCTCGCGGAACAGCGAGAGCGCGGCGGTGAGCAGCTCCTCGCGGCGCGAGCCGGCGACCCCGGGCTGCGGCTGCCGGCCGGGCAGCGTGCCGGGGACCGGGTCGGGCACGGGTGGCAGGGAGGCCGCCTCCCACGAGGTCACCGCCGTCGCCAGCCGGGTCAGCAGTTCCTCGAACCGTCGTCTCGGTGGGTTCACATGGTGAACTGACACGCTCCCGTACACCGAGAGCGTCGCCCAGCCCAGCAGCTCGGCGTCGACAGCGGTCAGCGCCGGCCGCACGTCACACAGCGCGATGGCCCACTGCGAGATCAGCTCGGCGCCGCGGTGACGGATCTTGGCCCGGTCCGCCTCGGCCAGGTGCCGGCCCTCCCACCGCCACAGCGCGGTGATCTCCCGCCGGTCGACGGCCAGGGCCGCGACCGCGCGCAGCAGCGCGTCGAGCTGGTCGGCCGCGGTGCCGGGGGTGGCCAGCGCCTGCTCGGTGACCAGGCCGAACGTGTCCATGCCGGACAGCAGCACGTGCGCGAGGATGTCCTGCTTGCCGCGGAAGTGCCGGTAGACGGCGGGGCCGGTGACGCCGGCGGCCTGCGCGATGTCGTTGACGCTGACCTGGTGGTATCCGTGCTTGCGGAACAGCTCCGCCGCCGCGTCAGCGAGCTGTGCCTTGCGGTTGCGTGGCCGCCTCGCGGGCGGTCGGGAAGTCTCCGCCACGGTCGGTTCCTCCAAATGGGGCAGTCCGGATCAAGCTAGCGGACGGCCCGTGCTGTTGGCAACGCGCCAACTCGGCCTCCTAAGTTAACACCAATTAGCGCGGCTGCCGCCACCTCGTGCCTCGCTGTAGCTGAGGCAGGGGCCACACCCCTAATCGGGTCCGTGACGTTGACAACGCCGTTATCGGTGCCAACATGTTAATCAGTATTAGCCCTCGAGAGGACTCCTGGCGTGGCTACCGAAGCATTCGTCTACGACGCGATCCGCACACCGCGCGGCCGGGGCAAGAAGACCGGGTCGCTGCATGGCACCAAGCCGATCTCCCTCGTCGTCGGCCTCATCGACGAGCTCCGCAAGCGCAACCCCACGCTGGACGTCGACCGGGTCTCGGACCTGCTGCTCGGCGTGGTCACCCCCATCGGTGACCAGGGCAGCGACATCGCGAAGACCGCCGCCATCGCGGCCGGGCTGCCCGACACCGTCGGGGGCGTGCAGCTCAACCGCTTCTGCGCGTCGGGTCTCGAGGCGGTCAACATCGCGGCCCAGAAGGTCGCCTCCGGGTGGGACGAGGTCGTGATCGGCGGCGGCGTCGAGTCGATGTCGCGGGTCGCGATGGGCACCGACGGCGGCGCGTGGGCCATGGACCCGGCCACCGCGTACGACACCTACTTCGTGCCGCAGGGCATCGGCGCCGACCTGATCGCGACGATCGAGGGCTTCTCCCGCGAGGACGTCGACGCCTACGCGCTGCGTTCCCAGCAGCTCGCGGCCAAGGCGGCGAGCAACGGCTACTTCGCGAACTCGATCATCCCGGTGGTCGACCAGAACGGCATCACGGTGCTCGACCACGACGAGCACATGCGTCCCGACACGACCGTGGAGGGCCTGGGCAAGCTGCCGCCGTCGTTCGCGGCGATCGGTGACATGGGTGGCTTCGACGCGGTGGCGCTGCAGAAGTACCACTACGTCGAGAAGATCAACCACGTGCACCACGCCGGCAACTCCTCCGGCATCGTCGACGGCGCCGCGCTGGTGCTCGTCGGGTCCGAGCAGGCCGGCAGGGACATGGGCCTCACGCCGCGCGCCCGCATCGTCGCCACCGCCACCTCCGGCGCCGACTCGACGATCATGCTCACCGGCCCGGTCCCGGCGACCGAGAAGCTGTTGGCGCGCACCGGCCTCACGGTGGACGACATCGACCTGTTCGAGCTGAACGAGGCGTTCGCGTCGGTGGTCCTGAACTACCAGAAGAAGCTTTCCATCCCGGACGAGAAGCTCAACGTCAACGGCGGCGCCATCGCCATGGGCCACCCGCTCGGCGCGACCGGCGCCATGATCCTCGGCACCATGGTCGACGAGCTCGAGCGCCGCCAGGCGCGCCGGGCCGTGATCACCCTCTGCATCGGCGGCGGCATGGGCGTCGCGACCCTCATCGAGCGCGTGTAAGGACGAGCACCTCAATGACTGAGACGATTCGCTGGGAGAAGGACGCCGACGGCATCGTCGTCCTGACGTTGGACGACCCGAACCAGTCGGCCAACACGATGAACCGCGCCTACGCGGAGTCGATGCACGCCACGGTCGACCGCCTGTACGCCAAGCTGGACGGCATCACCGGTGTGGTGATCACGTCGGCCAAGAAGACCTTCTTCGCGGGCGGCGACCTCAAGGACATGATCGAGGCGAAGCCGGAGCAGGCCAAGGACGGTTTCGACTTCGTCCAGGGCATCAAGGCGGACCTGCGCCGCCTGGAGACGCTCGGCAAGCCGGTCGTGGCGGCCGTCAACGGCGCCGCGCTCGGCGGTGGCCTGGAGATCGCGCTCGCCTGCCACCACCGGATCGCCGCGGACGTCAAGGGCTCCAAGATCGGCCTGCCGGAGGTGACGCTCGGCCTCCTGCCGGGTGGCGGTGGCGTCACCCGCACCGTGCGGCTGCTGGGCATCCAGAGCGCCCTGCTGCAGGTGCTCCTGCAGGGCCAGCAGTACAACCCGGGCAAGGCGCTCGAGGTCGGCCTGGTGCACGAGGTCGTGTCCACTGTGGACGAGCTGCTGCCGAAGGCCAAGGAGTGGATCAGGGCCAACCCCGAGGCCGCGCAGCCGTGGGACGTCAAGGGCTACAAGATCCCCGGTGGCTCGCCGTCGCACCCGGCGTTCGCGGCGAACCTGCCCGCGTTCCCGGCGAACCTGCGCAAGCAGCTCAAGGGCGCGAACATGCCGGCGCCACGCGCGATCCTGTCCGCCGCCATCGAGGGCGCGCAGGTCGACATCGACACCGCGCTGACGATCGAGTCCCGGTACCTGCTGGAGCTGCTGTCCGGCCAGGTCGCGAAGAACATGATCAAGGCGTTCTTCTTCGACCTGCAGCACATCAACTCCGGCGGCTCGCGGCCGGACGGCTACGAGAAGTTCACCGCGCGGAAGGTGGGTGTGCTCGGCGCCGGCATGATGGGCGCCGGCATCGCGTACGTCTGCGCACGTGGCGGCATGGAGGTCGTCCTCAAGGACGTCTCCGTCGAGGCGGCCCAGAAGGGCAAGGACTACTCGGTCAAGCTCTTCGAGAAGGCCGTGTCCCGCGGCAAGGTCACGCGGGAGAAGGCCGACGAGACGCTGGCCCGGATCACGCCGACGGCCACCGCGGAGGACCTGGCCGGCTGCGACCTGGTCATCGAGGCGGTCTTCGAGAGCACCGAGCTGAAGCACAAGGTGTTCGCGGAGATCGAGCACATCGTGGCGCCGGACGCCGTGCTCGGGTCGAACACGTCGACGCTGCCGATCACCGGCCTCGCCGAGGGCGTGAAGCGGCAGGAGGACTTCATCGGCCTGCACTTCTTCTCGCCGGTCGACAAGATGCCGCTGCTGGAGATCATCGTCGGCGAGCAGACCAGCGACGCCACGCTGGCCAAGGCGTTCGACGTGGCGCAGCAGATCAAGAAGACCCCGATCGTGGTCAACGACTCGCGCGGCTTCTTCACCTCACGCGTGATCGGCACGTTCATCAACGAGGCCGTCGCGATGGTCGCCGAGGGCGTCAACCCGGCGTCGATCGAGCAGGCGGGTTCGCAGGCCGGCTACCCCGCACCGCCGCTGCAGCTGCTGGACGAGCTGACGCTCACGCTGCCGCAGAAGATCCGCAAGGAGACCAGGGACGCGGTGATCGCGGCGGGCGGCGAGTGGACCGCACACGCGTCGGAGCCGGTGATGGACCGGATGGTCGACGAGTTCGACCGCAAGGGCAAGTCGGCGGGCGCGGGCTTCTATGAGTACGCGGACGGCAAGCGGATCGGGTTGTGGACGGGCCTGTACGAGCACTTCACCAAGGACGGGTACGAGATCCCGTTCGAGGACATGAAGGAGCGCATGCTCTTCGCGGAGGCCCTCGAGACGGTCAAGTGCTTCGACGAGGGCGTGCTGCGTTCCGTGCCGGACGCCAACATCGGCTCGATCATGGGCATCGGGTTCCCACCGTGGACCGGCGGCGTGATCCAGTACATCAACGGCTACGAGGGCGGCGTCGCCGGCTTCGTGGCGCGGGCACGGGAACTCGCCGAACGCTACGGCGACCACTTCCTGCCGCCGGCCTCCCTCGTCGAGAAGGCGGAGAAGGGCGAGAAGTTCGAGTAGTAGTTCACTTCGTAGCACCCTTCGGTGCCGCCGTGCCCACTCTCGGGCACGGCGGCACTGTCGTGTGTTGCCCTTTGGGGCAGGGCCACTGTGCTCCGTTCAGTCCCCACTGTTCCGCTAATCTGGCTGTATCTGGGGAAAGTGCTAACGCGACACACGGCTCGCGGCGACCTCCCGGCGTTCAACATCTTCCAGACCGGAAGGAACGCACATGCACAAACTGATCCGAGTTCTCGTCACGGTGGGCGCCGCCTCCGCGCTCGCCGTGACGGCACACTCGACCGCGGTGGCCGTGCCGAAGAGAGGCGGCGCGGCCACTACGGACGAGGTTCTCGTTGCGGTGCAACGGGATCTTGGTCTGTCCGCCACACAGGCCAGGGCACTGCGGGGCCAGCAGGACAAGGCGGTCAGGCTCGACGCCGACCTCCGGGCCTCGCTCGGCGACTCGTTCGGCGGGTCGTGGTTCGACATCAGGTCCGGGCAGCTCGTCGTCGACGTCACCGACCAGGCACGCGTGGCCGAGGTGGCGAAGGCGGGCGCGCGGGCGGTCGTGGTCCGGCACAGCGAGGCCGACCTCGACGCCGTTCGGGCCGAGCTGGACGCCTTGTCCGGCAAGGCATCCGGCACCGAGCGGACTCCCGCCGGCAAGTCGGCCCTCCCCGGGCTGGCGGGCTGGCACGTCGACCCGAAGACCAACAGCGTGGTGGTCACGACCGTCAAGGGACAGGACAAGCCCGCGGCGCTCGGTGCCCTCGCCCGCCACGGCGACGCGGTGACCTACGAACAGCTCGACCAGGCGCCGCAGGAGACCGCCAACTACCTGGACGGCGGCGACCTGATCAACGGCAGCAGCTGCTCGGCCGGCTTCAACCTGCGCAACCCGTCGACCGGGCAGGGCTTCCTGCTGACCGCCGGGCACTGCACGAGCACCGGCCAGGCCAACTACGGCCAGGGCGGTGTCTTCCTCGGTTACACGGTGTCGAGCTGGTTCCCGGGCTACGACGACGCGTTGGTCCGCAACGACAACGCTGGCTACTGGATCCAGGGGCCGTGGGTGGACTACAACCCGTCCAACGGTGGGTTCATCAACGTCAGCGGCTACAGCGACGCGCCGGTCGGCACGGTGGTCTGCAAGGCCGGCATCACGACGCTGTGGACCTGCGGCCAGATCACGGCGAAGGACGAGACCGTGACCTACCCCCAGGGCACGGTGTACGGCCTGACCCGGCACTCGGCGTGTGTCGAGCCGGGTGACTCCGGCGGCGCGAACGTCGCGGCGCTTTCGGTGTGGTCGCCGGAGGGCGTGACGAGCGGTGCCTCGCTGCTGTTCAACCGGTGCCTCTCGGCGTTCGGGTTCACGAACGTCTCGTGGTACTTCCCGATCGCCGACAGCCTCGCCTACTACGGCGCGGTGTACGGGGTCAGCACGTGGTGACCGTCTACAGGTGACGGATGCGGCCCGGTACGCCGGGCCGCATCTGCCACGGGTGCGGGCCGTTCAGGGGCCGGTACTCGACGCCGAGCGCGTCCAGCCTCGGCAGGTGGTGGCGCGCGAGCCGCGCCTCGAACTCCGCGTAGTCGCGGTCCGCCGGGCTCCACACCACCTCGGCGAACGCCGCCAGCCTGGGGAAGGCGGCGTAGTCCACGCGCCGGGTATTGTCCAGGTGCTCGGTCCAGACCTGCGCCTGCGCGCCGAGAACCCGCGGCGAGGCAAGCGGTTCGTAGGCGTACACGTCCGCGAGCGTGCGCAGGTAGCCGACCGGGATGGGCTCGTCCGGGTGGTCGGACTGGCGGTGGTCCAGGTACACGTGCTCCTCGGGGCACAGCACCAGGTCGTGGCCGGCCGGCGTGCTCAACCACGCGCCGATGACCGTGCTCGGGGGCAGCGGACCCGCGTCGTCCCAGGCCATGGCGCGGCGGCCCAGTGACTCCAGGTGCGTGACGAGCTGGCCCAGGAACCAGCCCCGCAATCCGTCCACACCGGACAGTCCGAGTCGGGCCGCGTGGGCGACGGTGTCCGGATCCGCGGCCCACTGGGTCGTGGGCACCTCGTCGCCGCCGACGCAGATCACCTCGGCCGGGAAGATCTCCGCCACGTGGGTGAGGACCTGGCGGTAGAAGTCGACGGTCCGGTCGGTCATCGCCAGGACGTTCTCGTTGATGCCCCAGCTGGTCAGCACCTCGAGCGGCAGCCCCGTGACGCCCAGCCACGGGTACGCCGCGATGGCCGCCTGGCTGTGGCCGGGGACGTCGATCTCCGGCACGACCGTGATGTGCCGCTCCGCCGCGTACGCCACGATCTCCCGCAGGTCGTCCACGGTGTAGTAGCCGCCGTGCGGGCGGCCGTCGTGCCCGGGGGTGCCGTTTGGCGGGCGGCCGACCCACGAGCCGGCACGCCACGCGCCCACCTGCGTGAGCAAGGGGAACGCCGGCACCTCGAGGCGCCAGCCCTGGTCGTCGGTGAGGTGGAGGTGCAGGACGTTCAACCGGTGCGCGGCCATCTGGTCGAGGAACCGCAGCACGCCGGCCTTCGGCATGAAGTGCCGGGCCACGTCGAGCAGGCAGCCGCGCCACCGGAAACGCGGCCAGTCCTCGACGACGCCGCACGGCAGCTCGTGCGGTCCTGTGTGGACGCGAGCCGCACGGAAGGCGGACGGTCCGAGCAGCTGCCGCAACGCCTGCCTGGCGTAGAAGGCGCCGGCCGGATCGGCCGACGCCACCCGGACCCCGTCGGGATCGATGGTGAGCCGGAAGCCCTCCGGCGGAAGCGCGGGATCGGTGGTATCCAGCACCGCCGGCGGCCGGTCGGTGACCAGCGTGCCGGCCGCCGAGGTGACGCGGACCGGGCGGGGGAGCAGGCCGTCGAAGCTCATCCCTTCACCGCCCCCGCCATGCCGGACACCAGATGCCGTTGCACGATCAGGAAGAACACGAGCACCGGCACGGTCATCAGCGTCGACCCCGCCATGATCGCGCCCCAGTCCTGCTCCTCGGGTTTGAAGAACACCAGCAGCCCCAACGGTAGTGTCCGGTTCTCGGTACCGGAGATGAGGAAGGTCTTGGCGAACAGGAAGTCGTTCCACGCGTGGATGAACGACACCACGCTCGCCGCCACGAGGCCCGGCGCCACCAGCGGGAACAGCACCTGCCAGGTGAACCGGAACCGCGACGCGCCGTCCAGCGCGGCCGCCTCCTCGAGCTCCTCCGGCACCGCGGCGACGAACCCGCGCAGCAACCAGATCGCGAACGGCAGGCTGAACGCCAGGTGCACGACCACGAGCGAGCCCAGCCGGTTCAGCCCGACCGCCGGCACCACCTCGCCGAACGAGCGCATCAGGAAGAACAGCGGGATGGTCAGCGCCTCCACCGGAACCATCTGCGCCACCAGCAGCATCACCACCAGCACCGTCCGCCCGCGAAACCGGAACCTCGTCAGCGCCACCGCGGACAGGAACGAGACCAGCAGCGACAGCACCACCACGGCGACCGCGACCACGAGGCTGTTCACGAAGTACAGCCCGAAGTTCTCGACGTCCAGCACGCGCCGGAAACTGTCCACAGTGGGCGCGAGGGTCACCGGCGACGCGGACCGCAGCTCGCCCGCCGGTTTGAGCGCGGCCAGCACCATCCAGTACAGCGGGAAGGCCACCACGAGGGCGATCACCACGCAGACGGCGTCGACCACCAGCTGCCCGCGTCTCATCGCACACCTCGCTGGGCTCGCACGTACAGGGCCGTGACGAGCAGCAGGAGCACGGTCATGACCACGCCGATGGCCGCGCCCAGCCCGTACTCCTCACCCGCGAACGCCTTCTGGTAGGCGTAGACGTTGAGCACGAGGTTCTGCCCGGCCACGCCCCCACCGTTCGTCATCACATAGATCTGGGTGAACACCTTGAAGTCCCAGATGATCGACTGGATGGTGGCGATCATCAGGATGGGCCGCAGGATCGGCAGGATGACCGAGGTCGCCGTGCGCCGGGCGGACGCGCCGTCCAGGGCGGCCGCCTCGATGACCTCGCGCGGGATCGCCGTGATCCCCGCGTACATGGTCACGAGCACGAACGGGAACGAGCACCAGATGATCTCGCCGGCCACGAGCCCGAACGCCGAGTACCGGTCGAACGTCCAGGAATGGCCGCGCATCCCGCCGAGGCCGAGGCCCGCGAACACCTCGTTCACGAGCCCGAAGTCCTGGTCGAACAGGAACAACCACACGTACGAGCCCGCGATCGTCGGTGTCGCCCACGCGCCGAGCGCCGCGAGGAACAGCAGCATCCTCGGGACCCGCCGGGCCCGGCTGGCCAGTACGGCCAGTGCCGTGCCGACGAGCATCGTGCCCGCCACGCACACGGCCGCGAACACGATCGTCGTGGCCAGCACGTCCCAGAACTGCGGGTCGCCGAGCAGCGTGGCGTAGTTGTCCAGGCCGAGGAACACGAGTGGCGCCGCGCCGCTCGCCTGCGGCTGCCCGTAGTCGTACAGCGAGATGACGACCAGCTGGTAGATCGGGTACGCCAGCAGGGCCAACAGGATGATCCCGGCCGGGACCAGGTAGAGCAGCGCGGCGCGCCCGTCCCTTCTCTGTACGAACGCCATCAGCTGCCGAAGGCCTCGTTCATCTGGGCCGCCGCCGCGCTCGTCGCCGCGTCGACGTCCAGCTGCCCGGTGGCGACCTGCTGCACCGCGGTCGGCAGCACACCACCCGCATCGATCTTGGTCCAGGCCGGGGTGCTCGGCACGAACCGGGTGCCGGCCTGCGCCGTCCTGATGAACGGCGCGAGGAACTCGTCGTCCTTCGCGACGCGGTTCTGCACGTCGGTGAACGTCGGCATGTTGCCCATCGCCGTGAACATCTTCTCCTGGTACTCCTTGCCGCCCAGGAGCTTGACGAACTCGAGCGACAGCGTGTACCGGTCGCTGGAGCGGAACACGCCGAGCAGGTTGCCGCCGGCGAACGCGGGTGCGATCGACCCGGACCTGACGCCCGGCAACGGAACCACCGCGTACCTGCCCTTCACGGCGCCCGCGTCGATCGCGGCGCGGTTGAAGTCGCCGCCGATCGTCATGGCGGCCTTGCCGCCCGCGAACGCGGAGACGGACTGGCTGCCGGTCAGCTGCGCGCACGCCGACGGCGGGCAGATGTCGTCGTGGATCAGCTCGGCGTACTGGCGCAGCCCGGCCCGTGCCTGCTTCGAGTCGACTGTGGACTTCCAGGTGTCACCGTCCTGTTCGGCCACGTCGCCACCGTTCGCCCAGATGTAGGGCAGGAACGAGTACTGCGACTTGCCGCCGGTCGCGATCCCGTACAGGTCCGGCTTCGCCGTGCGGATCTTCCGGGCGGTCTCGGTCAGCTCCGCCAACGTCTTCGGTGGCTTCAGGCCGAGCTCGTCGAACACGTCGGTGCGGTAGTAGAGCGCGCGGGTCCCGGTGAACCAGGGAATGCCATAGGTCCGGCCGTCCACTGTGGCCGTCCTGAGCACCGAGGGCACCAGGTCCGCGCTGTCCGGCCAGGCCTTGATGTCGTCGGTGAGGTCGGCGAACCCGTTGGACGCGGTGTAGCCGGCGAGGTCGGTGTTGCCGAACTCGGCGACGTCGGGAGCACTCGCCGGGTCGTTGAACGCGCCGTTGAACCGGGAGGCGCGGGTGTCGACCGGCAGGTACTCGACGTTGACGGTGACGCCGGGGTGCGCCTTCTCGAACTCGGCCGTTGCCTCGTCGACCACGGCCTCCTTCGGCCCGTTGGTGGGCTCCTGGAAGAGCCACACCCGCAGCTCACCGGTGGTGGCGCCCACCGTGGCACCGGCCGACGCGGTCCGCTGCGGGCTGTCGTTCGAGGCTTGCGGTGGCGCACAAGCGATCGCGAGCACGCCGAGCGCGGCAACCACCAGTGTTCGTCGGATTCGCATGAGAGCTCCCCGTTGCAGTATGCGCAATGGTCGTTCTGCGATATGCAACGGATGCTAGGCGGCCGCTACTGCCGTGCACAAGGGTCTAAACCAATAGCTGGATTCGTGGGTCAGCGGTGCGTCGCGGCCGCGAAGATCGCGGCCACGACGAGCAGGCAGGCGAACAGGATCGCCGGGATCCACCAACCGGCGAGAAGCGCCGCGACGACGATGACCCCGCCGGTGATCAGCAGCAGGCCGGCGCCGCCGCCGGCGCGGGCCGCGTTGGCGACCCATGCCGGCCCGCCGAGGGACGCCTCGCCGAGCAGTGGGTGCGGCGCCGGCAGGTCGGCGAACAGCGCCCGCAACTCGCCGAGCGTTCGCGCGTGCTGTGCCAGGTCACGGCGCCGGTCGTGCTCGACGGCGGACAGGTGCGCCTCGGCCAGGTGCTCGTCCAGCGCGCGGATCGCGGTCTTCCGGTCGGCGCTGTCCGCCCACGCGGCGTTCTCGTCCTCCGCATCCTCCGGCGACATGGTGGCGAGTATAGATCCCTGATCACTCCGGCGTGGCGAGATGTTCGTAGGAGTTGGTCGAACGCGTAAGATACGTCACATGCCCAGTTGGCTGTGATCGGAGCCAGGGATGAAATTATCTGAGGGAATTTCCGAATTCATGATTCCGGGAATTGTCGTGGTCGGCGGACTGGCTCTCTTGTTCTCTGATACAGCCATTGGACACAAGGCGCTCGTGAGTAATCTGGGGAGTCTGGGGACTGCCACGATAACTATCCTGGTTCTCGCAAGTGCTTATATTGCTGGAGTTCTGTGTTCGGAGGTCGGCACGGCACTCGTCAGACGCCGCGGCAACCGGGTTTGCCGTCGGGTGGTCCAGGCCAGATTCGACGATCTCAGGCTGACGCGTTGGGGAATAGCCAGAGATCCTGGGCGGCCATATGACTGGTCCGTTTTTTCGTACATGCGAGCTGCTTGCCGCGCGGTCGAGGGCGTGCGCAACAAGATCGAGAGCCACGAGAACGTGCTGCGCGTCCTGCGTTCCAGCATCGTTGCCATGCCGTTGAGTGTTCTTTCTGTGGCAACATATGCTATGCGCAACGTCAGCTGGCCGTCATGGGTATGTTGGATTTTCGTGTCAGCCACCGTGGTCGTCGCATACATTGGATGTATCGCCGTGTTCGCTCAGCGTCTTGGTACCGCTGTCCGGTCGACGATTGAACATTATCTCGCAACGCCATCCGCGTTTGAGAATATATCGCTTGCGCAGATCGACATGGCGACGGAGGATCGAGAGAATGATCAAACGTAGCGAACTGCTGGATATGCTCGCCGACATGGATCGGGCGGACTCATGGGATACTCTGAAAGGTGAGTTCGACAAAGTAGCTCAACAGCAGAGTGTGATTGCTCGCTCCATCGAGTGGCTTCATGGTTCGCTTCAAGCTGGCGAGGTTCCTGCCGGACAGTGGCCGTATCTCCACGTAAACGGCTTCATAAAGCTTGTTGTCATGGAGCTGCCACTCACTGCCGCGAGGCTGACCCTTCATTACTGGCCCAAACGGTCCGGGACGGATCCTTCGCTTCACTCGCGGCCGCATAATCACAGATTCGAGTTCTCCTCCCTGTTGCTCGCAGGCAGCCAGCTGTTCGAGGAGTACGACGTCCATCGTGGAGACATTGAAGCGAGCACGACGGAGTTCGAGTACTGGCCCCACCTCAGGGGTAGGTTCGCATGGATTCGCCGCTGTGGGTATGCCAGCCTCAGTACGGCGCGAATTGTTGCAAGACGACCGATGGCTGAACTTTATCACACGGACGAGTTAACGGTGCACGCAGCTGAGACAGAGATGGTAAATGGTTGTGCCACGTTGGTGCTGCGTGGTCCCCGAACCCGAAGGTCCGCGAACGTGTACTATCGCCGAGATGACAGACGGCCGGCGATCGGGCTGCAATTGGGTAGCAAGGTGACGGCTGGAGAGATGTCGGACCACGTCAGGGCAATCCTGCATGCCATTCAGTCATCATCTTGAGGGAAGGACTTCAGGAATGCTTTCGACAGACACGTCGGTGCTCACGTCTCGGTATGTTCAGGCAATTCAGTGGGCTTTCGAGAAACACTACCTTCAAGTGCGCCACAATACTGAGACGCCATACATCTCACATCTCCTGAGTACGAGTGCTCTGGTCATCGAAGAAGGGGCGGAAGAGGACACCGCGATAGCGGCCCTCTTACACGATGTACTCGAAGACCAGCCGGTATCCGTTGCTGAAGTGGAGCATTCGTTCGGTCAACGGGTAGCACAGATCGTCTCCGCCTGTACGGACGCGACGCTGATGGAGCGAGAGTCCTCAAGTTGGCGCGAGCGTAAGGAAGCCCACCTAGTCCGCATGCGCGGATTTGATCCGGAAACTCTGCTTGTGATGCTGGCTGACAAGATTTCAAGTCTCCAAGCGCTCGTCGATGATCTTCGTCGGTATGGACCCGGCTTCTTTGCTGGCAGTGCACAGAAGGCGGAGGAGCTTCTGTGGCATTACCGGGAGGCCAACAAGGTATTTCGGGCCAAACTGAACCGGGTTGCGTTGTTGGAACGGTTCAGCGTGCTGATAAGCGATGCGACGAAGCTGGCGGGGTTGGACGGCGATCTCTGACTCGGTCCGCAGAATCAGACGATCGCCATCAGCACCGCCGCCACGGCGAAACCGACGACGGACAGGATCGTCTCGAGCACGGTCCACGTCTTCAGCGTGTCCTTCACCGAGATGCCGAAGTACCGCGACACGATCCAGAACCCGCCGTCGTTGACGTGCGAGGCGATGATCGAACCGGCGCAGATCGCGGCCACCAGCAACGCGAGCTGCGGTTGCGAGTAGCCGACGTCCTTGATGGTCGGGCCGATGATGGCGGCGGTGGCCGCGATCGCCGCCGTGGCCGAGCCCTGCGCGATCCGCAGGCCGCAGCTGATCACGTACGCCGCGAAGATCACCGGTAGGCCGGCGTCGTGCAGGGTGTCCGCGATGACGTCGCCGATGCCGGTCGCGCGGAGCACCGCGCCGTAGAACGCGCCCGCGCCGACGACCAGCAGGATCATGCCGATCGGCCGCAGCGAGGCCGCGCTCAGCTCGGCCACCTGCGACTTCGTCATCCCGCGCCGGTAGCCGAGCAGCCAGAACGCCAGCAGTACCGCGATCGTGAGCGCGATGGCCGGGGTGCCGATGAAGTTCGCGACGCCCGCCGCCGTCGAGCCGGCCGGGAGCCAGATACTGCCGAACGTGCCGGCGAGGATGAGCACCAGCGGCACCGCGATGATCCCGACCACGAGGCCCAGCCCCGGTTCGCCCCGGCCCCGGTTCTCGGACTCCGCCGCCGCGAGCATCTCCTCCGGCACCGGTATGTCGATCCGCTTGCCGATCCACGACGAGAACAGCACGCCGCCGATGAACCAGGCCGGGATCGCGCACACCGCGCCCATCAGGATGACCCAGCCGAGGTCGACGCCCAGGAGGCCCGCCGCCGCGACGGGCCCGGGGTGCGGCGGCAGGAACGCGTGCGTCACCGAGAGGCCCGCGAGCAACGGCAGGCAGTACAGCAGGATCGAGCGGCCGCCCTGCTTCGCCGCCACGTAGACCAGCGGCGCCAGCACGAAGATGCCGACGTCGAAGAAGACCGGGATGCCGAAGATCAGGCCGGCGAGGCCCATCGCGAGCGGGGCGCGTTTCTCACCCAGCGCACGCAGCAGCGACCGGGTCAGCACCTGCGCGCCGCCCGACGCCTCGAGGATCGCGCCGAGCATCGTGCCGAGGCCGATGATCGCGGCGATATGGCCGAGGATGCCGCCGAACCCCGTCTCCAGCAACGACTCGCCGGGCTTCTGCGCCGAGCCGACGAGCGCCTGGACGGGCAGCCCGGCCGCGAGCGCGGTCAGCAGGCCGATCACCAGCAACGCGATGAACGGCTCGACCTTCCACTTGATGATCATCAGGAGCAGGATCCCGATGCCCGCTAACGCGAGCAGCAGCAGACCCGGCGTGGAGTGCTGCAACCAGTTGACGAACCCCGACATTGGCTACCTCGTTACGCTAGTGCGGCAAGGAATTCCTTCGCTCGCTGACCGATCTCGTCGAACCGCGACTCCGCGGCCAGCTTCGGGCCCACCACACCGCTTCCCGCGGTCACGGCGATCGCGCCGCCGGCGAGGAAGGCCGCGGCGTTCCCCGCGTTCAGACCGCCCGTGGCCACCAGGGGCGTGTCCGGGTACGGGCCGTGCAGGTCGCCGAAGTACGCCGGTCCCAGCCGGGCCGCCGGGAACACCTTCACCGCCGTGGCGCCGAGGTCGACGGCCGTCGCCACCTCCGTCGGGGTCATCGCGCCCAGCACCACCGGAACCCGCTGGCGTGCCGCCTCCTCCGCCACCGCCGGGCGCAGTCCCGGGGTCAGCAGGAACGTCGCGCCGGCGTTGACGCAGTCGCGGACGTCCTGCGCCGACATCACCGTGCCGGCACCCAGGATCAGACCGTCCACTGTGGCCGCCCGCGCCATGAGCCGTGGCGCGTCCGGCGTGGTCAGCGCGAACTCGACGATCGCGATGCCCGCCTCGACGAGGGTCCGCGCCAGGCCGACCGGGTCCGGGAGCTCCGGCGCCCGGATGATGCACAGCACGCGCCGCGTGGACAGTTCGGCCAGCAGGTCCATGCTCTCTCAGGCTCCCTGGTTGCGGATGGAGTGGCCGGCCAGCGCACCGGTGTGCCGGCCTTCTGCGATGACGGGTTCGCCGTTCACCAGCACGTAAGGGATTCCGGTCGCCGGTCGGCGCGGCTCGTCGAACGTGGCCGTGTCGGCCACAGTGGACGGATCGAACAGCACGAGATCGGCCGCGTAACCCTCGCGCACCAGACCGCGGTCGGTCAACCGCAGCCGGCGCGCGGCCCGGCCGGTCAGGTGGGCGACGCACTCCTCGAGGCCGAGCACACCCAGCTCCCGCACGTATCGGGCGAGGTAACGCGGGAACGTGCCCCAGGCACGGGGATGCGGCCGCTCGCCGACCAGGAGGCCGTCGCTGCCGCCGGTGTGCGCGGGGTGCCGCATGATCGTCCGCACGTTGTCCTCGTGGCCGACGTGCATGAGGCACGACGTGCCCAGCCGCTCCGCGACCAGCACGTCGAAGTACAGCTCCGCCGGCGCGCGCCCGGCCGTGCGCGCGGACTCCGCGACGCTGTGGCCCACCAGGTGCGTGTTCGCCGGGTCGCGCACGCCGTTGATCTCGATGGACGCCCAGTCGACCGGCACGCCGTGGCAGCCGTCCGAGCCGTGCTCCTCCAGGTCCGCCCGGATCCGCTCGCGGGTGTCCGGATCGGACAGCCGGGCCAGCGTCGCGTCGAGGCCGCCCTCGGCCGACCAGCTCGGCAGCAGCGCGGACAGATAGGTCGCGCCCGGCAGGTACGGGTACGTGTCGAGCGAGATGTCGCAGCCGTCCGCGATCGCGTCGTCCAGCAGCGACAGCAGCTCACCCGCCCGGCCCTCGTTGACCGGGAAGTTCATGGTTGCGTGGGCGAGGTGCAGCGGGCAGCCGGACCGCCGCGACACGTCGACCATCTCCGCGTACGCCTCGAGCGCGCCGGCGCCGTAGCTGCGGTGGTGCGGGCTGTAGTACCCGCCGCCCGCGCCGACCACCTCGCACAGCGCGACCAGCTCGTCGGTCGACGCGTACATGCCGGGCGTGTACGTCAGCCCGGACGACAGGCCCACCGCGCCCTCGGCGAGCCCGGTGGCCACGAGCGAACGCATCCTGTCCATTTCGGACTCCGTGGCGGGGCGGGAGTCCCAGCCCACCGCCAGCATCCGCACGGTGCCCTGCGGCACCAGGTACGCCGCGTTCACCGCGATGCCGCGGTCCAGCCGGTCCAGGTACTCCCCGACGCCGCGCCAGTTCCAGTCGAAGCCGGGCGGGTCGTCGTTCCAGCCGGCCAGCTGCGTGCGCAGCGCGGCGAGCGTCTCGTCGTCGACCGGCGCGTACGACAGGCCGTCCTGGCCGAGCACCTCCAGCGTGACGCCCTGCGAGACCTTCGCCAGGTGGTCGGGGTTCGCGAGGATCTGGAGGTCCGAGTGCGCGTGCATGTCGATGAAACCGGGCGCCAGCACCAGGCCGTCCGCGTCGATCACCCGGCCCGCCGTGCCGGCGCCTACCGCGCTGATCCGTCCATCGTGGACGGACACGTCGGCGCGGCGGCCGGGCGCGCCGGTGCCGTCGACCACGGTCGCGCCGCGGAAGGTCAGGCCGGCCATCAGAAGAAGGTCCGGATCAGGTCGACGACGGTCTCGCCGTCCGCGCCGACGACCGGGATGATCGGCACCTTGTCGAAGGTCGTGCACGGGTGGGACAGCCCGAAGGCGACCCAGTCACCGACCTCCAGGGCCTCGTCCGCGCCGAGCGCGAGGAACCCGTGCTGGTCGTTGATGTTGGTCATCGCGCAGCCGGCGAGCGGGCCGACCTCCCCGCCGGCCCGGCGTAACACGGGCACCGGCAGGTCGATGTCGTACGGCAGGTCGCGCTTGCCCGCGGTGACGAACGCCAGTCCCGGCTCCGGCTTGGACATCACCTGCGCCCACGCCCGGACCGCCGGCCGCAGCCGGGGACCGCCGAGCCGGGGATGCGCGCCGATCGGGGACACGCGCTCGTAGAGCCCCTCGTCGTGGGTGATGTACGCGCCGCTGCGCAGCACCGGCAGGACCGGCAGCGGCCACGGCTCGCCGAGCACCTCGGCGACCTGGTCGAAGAACTCGCTCCCGCCGGCCGTCACGACGACCTGGTCCAGACCGTCGAAGTGGCCGCGGTCGGCGAGGTCGAGCGTGAGGGCGCGGACCTCCGACAGGTGCGCGTGCACCGCCGCGAGCCCCTCGGCCGACGTGTCGCCGGTCACCGCGCCCTCGTAGTCCGCCACCCCGGTCAGCCGCAGCACCGGGCTCGCGGCCACCGCCTGCGCGACCGTCAACCCCGTCTCGCGGTCCCGGACGCCGGTCCGGCCGCCGGCGGCGCCGAACTCCAGCAGCACGTCGACCGGCCGCGTGCCGCCGGCCGCCCGCAACGCGCTCGTCATCAGCTCGACGCCGCGCACGCTGTCCACCCAGCACCAGAACTCGAACCCAGGGTCGCGGTCCAGCTCGGCGGCGAGCCAGCGCAGCGCGGCGTCGTCCACCAGCTCGTTGGCGAGGATGATCCGGTTGACCCCGAACGCCCGGTAGATCCGGAGGTGGCTCGCGGTCGCGGCGGTCTGGCCCCACGCGCCGTGCGCGAACTGCCGCGCGTACAGCTGCGGCGCCATCGTGGTCTTGCCGTGCGGCGCGTGCGCGAAGCCGTGCGTGGCGCAGAAGTCCGCCATCGTGGTGAGGTTGTGCGTGAGGGCGGCGTCGTCGAGCACGGTGACGGGCGGGAGGAAGCCGTCGCGGAACAGGTTGGCGCCGCGGTCCTGAACGTCCCGGATGGACAGTCCGTGCAGGGTGCCGGGCAGGCCCTTGAACCGCCAGTCGAGCGGCTCGGCGAGGAGCGTGTCGAGCGCGGCCTGGCTGAGGTGCCCGGGCGTGATCTGCGGCATGTCCACCCCGTTGCGTATCTTGCAATGGCTATTGCGCCATGTGCCACAGAGTTGTGTAGCATCTTCTCGCGAGGCCAGTCAACGGCGCGAGGGGATGGCCCGTGGGTTCGGTTGATGTTCTCTGTCTCGGGGAGACCATGGCACTGTTCGTGCCGGCCGAGCCTGGTCCACCCGACGAGGTCGTCACCTGGACCAGGACGGTCGGCGGCGCCGAGTCCAATGTGGCCAGTCACCTCGCCGTGCTCGGCCTGCGTTCGTCCTGGGTGAGCGCCGTCGGCGACGACGCGTTCGGCCGCGCGGTGGTCTCGACCATCGCCTCGTTCGGGGTCGACGTGTCCGGCGTGCTGGTCGACCCCGCCCGGCCCACCGGCATGTACATCAAGGAGAGCGACGCCGCCGGCAGCCCGGTCCGGTACTACCGGCGCGGCTCGGCGGCGTCCGGGCTGGGACCGGCGCTGCTCGACACGCTGCCGCTCGACGGCGTGCGGGTCGTGCACACCAGCGGGATCACCCCCGCTCTGTCGGACAGCTGCCTCGACCTGATGCGGGCCCTCGTCGCCGCGCCGCGCACGTGCACGCTGTCGTTCGACCTCAACTGGCGGCCCGGGCTCTGGGCGGACCGCGACCCGTCGGTGCTCCGCGAGCTGGCGGCCGCGGCGGACGTCGTCTTCGTCGGCTCCGACGAGGCCGGGCTCATGTGGGGTGTGGAGAGTCCCCTTGAGATCCGTGAGTTCCTATCGGAAACCCACACCCTGGTGGTCAAGCAGGGGGCGGCGGGCGCGACCGTTTTCGAGGGGGCGGCCGATCCCGTGTTCGAGCCGGCGCTGAACGTCGACGTGGTCGAGCCGGTCGGCGCGGGCGACGCCTTCGCGGCAGGGTTCATCTTCGGAACCCTCTCGGGCTGGTCGGCCCGGCGCAGGCTGCGGTGCGGGCACCTGCGGGCCGCGTCCTCGCTGCTCACCCACCACGACGTGGGGCCGTCGCTGCCGCCGGCGTTCGTGTCGAGGATGCTGGACGCCTCGGAGGCCGAGTGGGCGGCCGCGTACGTGACCGGAGATCTGCGGTGAGTCAGAGTGTGGATCGTGCACTCGTGCTGCTCGACGAGCTGGCGAGCGGACCGAGGACGCTCGACCAGCTGGCCGAGCGGCTGTCGGTGCACAAGTCGACCGTGCTGCGGCTGCTGCGGACGCTCGAGTCGCACCGGTTCGTGCAGCGCAGCGGGGTGCGGTACTACCGGCTCGGCACGTCGCTGTTCGAGCTGGCGTTCCGGGCGCTGGACGAGCGGGACGTGCGGCGCAGCGTCGAGCCGGCGCTGCGGGAGCTGAACGCGGAGACCGGGCACACCGTGCACCTCGCGTCGTACGAGGACGGCGAGGTGATCTACATCGACAAGTACGAGAGCCGGCACAACGTCCGGATGTACTCGCGGATCGGCCGCCGTGCCCCACTGCACTGCACGGCCGTGGCGAAGGTGCTGGTCGCCGCGATGCCGCCGGACCGGCGGGAGACTGTCGCCCAGTCGATCACCTACGAGAAGATGACGCCGAACACGATCACCACGCCACGCGCGTACCTCGCGGAGCTGGCGCGGGTGGCCGAGCGCGGGTACGCCGTCGACGACGAGGAGCACGAGGAGCACATCCACTGCGTGGCCGCGCCCATCCGGGACGCGCGCGGCGAGGTGGTGGCGGCGATGTCGCTGTCGGTGCCGCAGGTGCTGCTCGACCTCGACGGCCTGCTCCGCCTGGTGCCCACGCTGCTCGCCGCGGCCGCGCGTGCGTCCGCCGAATGCGGTTTCACCGAGAGGAGCAACTGATGGCGAAGGTCGCGATCCACCCGGAGGGCACGAAGATCCCGACGGTGCCGCTCACCCACGGCATCCGCAAGGGCAACATCCTGCAGGTGGCGGGCCAGATTGCCGTCGACCCGACGACCAACGAACGCGTCGGCGCGAACGACGTGACCGAGCAGACCCGCCAGGTCATGCGCAACATCCAGAACGTCCTGACGGCCGGCGGCGCCACCTTCGAGGATGTCGTCATGTGCCGCGTCTACCTCACCGACGTGGCCCACTTCGGCGAGATGAACGACGCCTACCGCGAGTTCTTCGAGGAGTCCTTCCCCGCCCGCACCACCGTGTACGTCGGCCTCCCGGAGGGCCTCCTGGTGGAGATCGACGCCCTCGCGGTCCTCGACTGACCCCACGTCACCCGCCGCGTGCGCGAAGGCGGTCAGCACCAGTGGCGGGAGGATGACGTGACAGGACGCGAGTCACGCCCCGGATCAGTAGAGTGCCGAGGATGTCCGACCAGTCACCACTCGACCGGCTGAACCTCGAGGAGCCGGCCGCGGCCGAGCAGGATCTGCTCGCCTGCTGTGCGTCCCGCCGCTGGGCGGACGAGATCCTCGCCCGGCGGCCCTACCACGACCTCGCCCAGCTGCGGAGTGTCTCCGAACAGGTGCTCCGCGCGCTGGCCTGGGCCGACGTCGAGCAGGCACTCGCCGCGCACCCGCGGATCGGGGAGCGGGCCGAGGGCGCCTCGACGGAGGCCGGCTGGTCGCGGGACGAGCAGGCCGGCGCCACCCCGGGTGACGACGACCTCGTCGCGGGGAACCGGGCGTACGAGGAGCGGTTCGGGCACGTCTTCCTCATCTGTGCCACCGGGTTGTCCGGGGCGGACATGCTGGCCGCCCTCCACGGCAGGCTCGGCAACGAACCCGCGGCCGAGCGCGACGTGGTCCGTGAGGAGCTGCGCAAGATCGTCGACCTGCGGCTCGGGAAGGCGTTCGGATGACCCTGTCCACACACGTGCTCGACACGAGCCGGGGGCGCCCGGCGGCCGGCATCCGGGTGCGGCTCGAGCTGCACGACGACGGGTGGCGCACGATCGCCGACGGGCACACCGACGCCGACGGCCGCATCAGCGGGTGGGACACCCCCGAACCCGGCGTGTACCGGCTCGTCTTCGAGGTCCACGGCGAGTTCTACCCCGAGGTCACCGTCGCCTTCCGGGTCAGCGATGACAGCCACTACCACGTGCCCCTGCTGATCAGCCCGTACGGCTACTCGACCTACCGGGGGAGTTGACAATGGACATCAGGCTCGGCGACAACCAGTACGGCAAGGCGGAGACCCGCCTCGTGCGGGTGAACCGCGGGGAGACCGGCCACGAGATCACCGACCTCAACGTCACCACGACGCTGTCCGGCGACCTGGCCGCGACCCACCTCACCGGCGACAACTCCGGCGTCCTGCCCACCGACACGCAGAAGAACACCGTCTACGCGTTCGCCCGCGACGGCGTCGGCGAGATCGAGGACTTCGCACTGCGGCTGGCGCGGCACTTCGTCGACGGCACGCCGACCATCCGCCGCGCCCGCGTGCGGATCGAGCAGTACAGCTGGGAGCGGTACGGCCACCACTCGTTCGTCCACAACTCCGGCATCCGCACCGCGTCGGTGACCTACGACGGCACGGCGGTGACCGTCGTGTCCGGAGTGGACGACCTGACCGTGCTGAACACCACCGGCTCGGAGTTCCACGGCTTCCACAAGGACAGGTACACGACGCTGCCGGAGACGCACGACCGCATCCTCGCCACCGCCGTGACCGCCCGGTGGCGCCACGAGCATCCGGAGAACGAGGACTGGCGGAGCTCCCACAAGGAGGCCACCAGCCACCTCCTGGAGGCGTTCGCCGACACGCATTCCCTGTCACTGCAGCAAACCCTCTACGCCATGGGGGAGCGGGTCCTGCGCGAACGGGACGAGCTGGTCGAGGTGCGGCTGTCGCTGCCGAACAAGCACCACTTCCTCGTCGACCTGTCGCCGTTCGAGCTGGACAACCCCGGCGAGGTCTTCTTCGCGGCGGACCGGCCGTACGGGCTCATCGAGGGCACGGTCGTGCGGGACGGCGCGCCGGACCCCGGCCTCGCGTGGTGGTGACGGATGGACTTCCTCAGACCGTCCACTGTGGATGAAGCGCTGGTGCTGAAGGCCGAGCACCCGGACGCCCTGCCCATCGCGGGTGGCACGGACGTCATGGTGGAGCTGAACTTCGACAAGCGGCGCCCACCCGCGCTGCTCGACCTCGGCCGGGTCACCGCGCTCGCCGAATGGCGGCGGGACAACGGCCACGTCCGCCTCGGCGCGGCCGTCCCCTACACGAGGGTCATCGCCGAGCTGGGCGAGGTGCTGCCGGGGTTGGCGATGGCGTCGCGAACCGTCGGCTCGCCGCAGATCCGCAACCGCGGCACCGTCGGCGGCAACCTCGGCTCCGCCTCGCCCGCCGGCGACGCGCACCCGCCGCTGCTGGCGACCGGCGCCGAGGTCGAGATCGCCTCGGTGCGGGGCACGCGGACGGTCCCCGTGCGGGAGTTCTTCACCGGCCCCAAGCGGTCCGTGCTCGAGCCGGACGAGCTGGTCACCGCGGTGAGCATCCCGGTCCGAAGAGGACCCCAGCAGTTCGCGAAGGTCGGCACCCGCAACGCCATGGTCATCGCCGTGTGCTCGTTCGCCGTCTCACTCGACCTGGCGGGCAGGAGCGTCGGCACCGGGATCGGCTCGGCGGGTCCGACGCCGCTGCGGGCACTGGAGGCCGAGGCGTTCGCCACCGCCGAGCTGCCCTGGCAGTCCCGGGAACCCGTGCCGGACATCGTGGCGAACGAGTTCGGCCGGCTGGTCGCCGCCGCGGCGCGGCCGATCGACGACGTGCGCGGCAGCGCGGACTACCGGCGCCACGCGTTGTCCGTCCTGGCCCGCCGTACCCTCGGCTGGGCCTGGCAGGAGGTAGTGGAGTAGATGCGGGTCAACGTGGAGATCAACGGCGAGCAGCGGACCGCGGACGACGTGTGGCCGGGCGAGAGCCTGCTGTACGTGCTGCGGGAGCGGCTCGGCCTGCCGGGCGCCAAGAACGCCTGTGAGCAAGGGGAATGCGGGTCCTGCACGGTCTACCTCGACGGCACGCCGGTGTGCGCGTGCCTCGTGGCCGCGGGCCAGGTCGAGGGCCGTTCGGTGCGCACCGTCGAGGGGCTGGGCACCGAGGACGAGCTGGACCCGGTGCAGGACGCGTTCGTCCGGACGGGTGCGGTCCAGTGTGGATTCTGCACGCCCGGCCTGGTGGTCGCGGCACACGACCTCGTCAACCGTGACCCGGACGCCAGCGACGCGGAGATCCGTGAGGCACTCGCCGGAAACCTGTGCCGCTGCACCGGTTACGAGAAGATCCTCGACGCGGTCCGGCTGGCCGCGAGCAGGGTGAGGGAGCAGGCGTGAGGACTGTCATCGAGAACGCCGCCATCGCGACGGTCGACGGCGGCGAGGAGGCCGGCACCGAGTACGCGAGCGGCCACGTCGTCGTCAACGACAACGTCATCGAGGCCGTCGGCGCGGGCACGGCGCCCGGCGACGCCGACCGCCGCGTCGACGCGAGTGGATGCCTTGTCACGCCGGGGTTCGTGAACACCCACCACCACCTCTACCAGTGGGCGACCCGCGGCTACGCGCAGCAGGCCACGCTCTTCGAGTGGCTCACCGAGCTGTACCCGGTGTGGGCCGGCATCGACGAGGAGATCACGCACGCCGCCGCGGTCGCCGGCCTCGCCCGCCTGGCCCGCACCGGCTGCACCACCGCCGCCGACCACCACTACGTCATCCCGCGCGACGGCGGCGACGTGTTCGGCGCGACCATCGAGGCCGCCAGCCAGGTCGGCGTCCGCCTGCACGGCATCCGCGGCTCGATGGACCGGGGCGAGTCCCACGGCGGCCTGCCGCCGGACGACATCGTCGAGACCCTCGACGGCGCACTCGACGGCACCGCCGAGGCCATCGACCGCTACCACGACCCGTCGCCCGAGGCACGGATCAGGATCGCCGTCGGGCCGTGCTCGCCGTTCTCGGTCAGCCTCGACCTCATGCGTGAGTCCGCGAAACTGGCCAGGGACAAGGGTGTCCGCCTCCACACCCACCTCGCCGAGACCCTCGACGAGGAACGCCAGTGCCTCGAGGAACACGGCTGCACCCCGGCCGAGCTCGCCGACCGGCTCGGCTGGCTCGGCGAGGACGTCTGGTTCGCGCACGGCATCCACCTCTCCGACGACGCCGTGAAACGGCTCGGCGAGACCGGCACCGGCGTCGCGCACTGCCCCACCTCCAACTCCCGCCTCGGCGCCGGCATCGCCCGCGTGCAGGACCTCGTGCACGCCGGGTCACCGGTCGGCCTCGGCGCCGACGGCGCGGCGTCCAATGAGGACGGTGGGCTCGGCGTCGAGCTGCGCCAGGCGGTCTACCTGGCCCGCCAGAAGAAGGGCCCGCACTCGGCCACCGCCCGCGACGGGCTGTGGCTCGCCACCAGGGGCGGCGCCCGCTGCCTCGGCCGGGAGAACGAGATCGGCTCGCTCGAGGTGGGCAAGCAGGCCGACCTCGCGGTGTGGCGGCTCGACACGATCGCACACGCGGGCATCGCGGATCCCGTGGCAGCACTCGTGTTCGGCGTGCTCCCGCCGCTGAAGCTGTTGCTGGTGGGTGGAAAACCGATCGTCGAGGACGACGAGATCCACACCGTGGACGAGCCGGCCGCGGGAGCCGCCCTCCGGGAAGCGTCGAGGCGGCTGCGGCCATGACCACGACCCAACCACTGGTCGCCAACGTCACCGGCGGCGTCGGCGACAGCCCGCTGAGACCCGACGGCGCCCAGAAGACCCGCGGCGAGTTCGCCTACTCCTCGGACCTGTGGGCCGAGGACATGCTGTGGGGCGCCACGCTCCGCAGCCCGCACCCCTACGCCCGGATCAGGGGCATCGACCTCACCGAGGCACTGAAGCTCCCCGGCGTGTACGCCGTCCTCACCCACGAGGACGTGCCCGGCGACAACCTCTACGGCCTCGAGCACGCCGACCAGCCCGTCCTCGCCGTGGATGTCGTGCGGTACCAGGGGGAGCCGGTCGCGATCGTCGCCGCCGACCACCCCGAGACCGCCCGCCGCGCCGCCGCCCGCGTCGCCGTCGACTACGAGGTGCTGACCCCGGTCACCGACGCCGAGGCCGCGATGAGCCCGGACGCCCCGGTCCTCCACCCGGACCACGGCAGCAACATCGTCCGGCACTGCCCGATCCACGCGGGCGAGGAGAACCCGGCCGCGGACGTCGTGGTCACCGGCGAGTACACGGTCGGCATGCAGGACCAGGCGTTCCTCGGGCCCGAGTCCGGGCTCGCCGTGCCGGCCGAGGACGGCGGCGTCGACCTCTACATCGCGACGCAGTGGCTGCACGCGGACCAGCGCCAGGTGGCCCGCGCGCTCGACCTGGAGCCGGACAGGGTGCGCCTGCACCTCGCCGGGGTCGGCGGCGCGTTCGGCGCGCGCGAGGACCTGTCGATGCAGGTCCACGCCTGCCTGCTCGCCCTGCACACCCGCAAGCCGGTGAAGATCGTGTACGGCCGGGAGGAGTCGTTCTTCGGCCACGTGCACCGGCACCCGGCCCGGCTGCGGTACGAGCACGGCGCCACCCGCGACGGCGACCTCGTCTACATCCGGGCGGAGATCCTGCTCGACGGCGGCGCGTACGCCTCGACCACCTCGGCCGTCACCAGCAACGCGGCCACGCTCGGGGCCGGGCCGTACCGGGTGCCGAACGTCCGCATCGACTCCTACGGCGTCTACACGAACAACCCGCCGTGCGGCGCCATGCGGGGCTTCGGCGCGGTGCAGGCGTGCTTTGCCTACGAGTCGCAGATGGACAAACTGGCCGCGGAACTGGGCATGGACCCCGTCGACCTCCGCGTCCGCAACGCGGCCGAGCACGGCACCCGCATGCCGACCGGCCAGGTCATCGACTCGGCCGCGCCGGTGGCGGAGCTCCTCGAACGCGTGCGGGCCAAGCCGTTGCCCGCCGTCCCGGACGGCCCGCGGGACCTGCGGGAGCTACCGGGCGGTGTCGCGAACACCACCCACGGCGAGGGTGTCGTGCGGGGTGTCGGCTACGGCGTCGGCATCAAGAACGTCGGCTTCTCCGAGGGGTTCGACGACTACTCGACGGCTCGCGTCCGGCTCGAGATGATCGCCGGCGAGCCGGTCGTGTCCGTGCACACGGCCGCCGCCGAGGTCGGTCAGGGCCTCGTGACGCTGAAGGCGCAGATCGCGCGGACCGAGCTGGGCGTGCAGCGGGTGCAGATCCAGCCGTCGAACACCTTCGTCGGCAGCGCGGGCTCCAGCTCCGCGTCCCGGCAGAGCTATGTCACCGGCGGCGCGGTCAGGGCGGCCTGCGAGGAGGTCCGTGCGGCGGTGCTGGCACGGGCCGTCGAGCAGGGCCTGCCGGCCGTCGGGCTGGCCGGTGAGAAGGTGGTGTCGGCGTCGCACGAGGTGCTCGCAAACCTCGTCGACGTGCTCGGCGACGAGGCGGTCGAGCGGACCGTCGAATGGCGGCATCGCCCCACAGAACCACTCGATCCAGTGACCGGGCAGGGTTTTGCTCACGTGCAGTACGCGTTCGCCGCGCACCGGGCCGTCGTTGACGTGGACGTCGAGCTGGGGCTCGTGCGGGTCGTGGAGCTGGCGTGCGCGCAGGACGTCGGCAAGGCCATGAACCCGGACGCCGTGGTCGGCCAGATCCAGGGCGGCTCCGCGCAGGGCCTCGGCCTCGCGGTGATGGAGGAGATCCAGGTCGTCGACGGCGTGGTGCGCAACCCGTCGTTCACCGACTACCTCATCCCCACCGTGCTGGACATGCCACCGATGCCGATCGACGTGCTCGAGCGCGCGGATCCCCATGCGCCGTACGGGTTGCGGGGCGTCGGCGAGCCGCCGACCCTGTCCTCGACGCCGGCCATCGTGGCGGCCATCCGGGCGGCCACCGGGCTCGCGCTCACCCGCGTTCCGGTTCGTCCCGAGCACATTGTGGCGCCCGATTCACGAATGTATTGATGGGTTTCTCGACAGAAATCCAGCGGAGTGTGACGAAAAGCGCGGTGGCGCTCTCTGCCGGGACCTGGTAATCAGTAGTGTGGTGATTACCCTCCGGCGTGGCCGGAGCTTAGTCGCGTTCCGTACACGGCGATGCCCCGACGAATGATCGTTACCGACTGTAGTTCACCCGAACGGCCTACGCGTCAACACGTAGGGTGTCCACAACGTCGGTGATTGGTCCCCATTTGGGTGCAGAGGGGTTGCGCATTCACTGGTAATGTCACAACCCGCTGAACCGGAGAAGGACAACCAATGACTTGGCCACTGGATGGCTCCGGTGGATCGACCTGAGCTGGCGCAGGAGTGGGCGGGGGCGCTTGAACAGGTCATCTACATCGCGCGGGCGCGCGAGGACGTCGAGGGCTCGCTGACCAAGGCACTCGACGATCTCGTGGCGGCCATGCGCGGCGAGCCGTTCGACGACATGCTGGTGACGGCTGTCGCGGAACGGTTGGTGGACCTGGGTTTGACCAGTCCCGAATGTGTTGATTTGTCGATCAAAGTACTGGGTGCGCAGATGCCGAAGCTGTCCGGGGTCGCCGACCTCGACGGGCTGCCCGGCCGTCTCGTGCTGGTGTTCAGCGGCCTGGCCAAGGGTTTCGCCGAGGCGATGCGGCAGCGCCTGTCCGAGGAGCAGGAGGCGCTGACCCTCGCGCTGATCCGCGCCCGCGAGAACGCCGAGAGCGCGTTGCGGGACAGCGAGGCGCGCTTCGAGGAGATCTTCTCCACCTCCAGCGTCGGCATGGCGATCACCGACCTGGACTTCGACGTCATCCGCAGCAACCGCGCGCTCGCGAACATCCTCGAGCACAAGGGCGGCAGGCTCGCCGTCACGAAGCTCGACGAGATCTTCCGCCCGGACGACCTCGACTACCTGCGCCTGCGCTACCAGGTGCTGCACGAGGAGGGCTCGCCGCCGTTCCGCGAGCGCCGCAGCCTGCGCAAGAGCGACGGCGAGGAGGCGCTGGTCTTCCTGTCGGCGTCGGTGCTGCGCGACCCGGACGGCTCGCCGCGGTACTACGTCACGACCGTGGAGGACGTGTCGGAGCGGCACTTCCTCGAGAGCCAGCTGCGGTTCCAGTCGATCACCGACGCCCTGACCGGCCTGCCGAACCGGCAGCGGTTCGAGGGACGCCTCGAGGAGGCGCTGTCCGGCAAGAACGCCGCCGACGAGATCACCGTCCTGCACCTGGACCTCGACCGGTTCCACGCGGTGAACGACGGGCTCGGCCGCAACGTCGGCGACCGGCTGCTGCAGACGGTCGCGCTGCGGCTGACCGAGATGTTCGCCGACGAGAAGGTGACCATCGCCCGGTTCGACGGCGACGAGTTCGGCGTGCTGATCGAGCACCAGCCCACCACGCCGTCGTGCTCGGTCATGGCCATGCGGATCAACGACGAGCTGGCCGAGCCGGTGTTCGTCGACGACCACGGCGTCGCCGCGACCGCCACGATCGCCGTGCTGCACGACCCGAAGCCGGATCTCACGCCGGCGGAGCTGTTGCGTGCCACGGACATCACGCTGCGCCGGCTGAAGGCGGGCGGTCGCCGGCAGTGGGGCATGGTCGACGAGCAGCAGAACGCCGCCGACCGCGACCGGCTCAACCTCGCGAGCACCATGCCGGGCGCGTGGGAGAGCGGCGAGATCGAGCTGGAGTACCAGCCGCTGGTGTCCGTGCCGGATCGCAACGTCCTTGCCGTGCAGGCGATGCTGCGGTGGAACCACGCCGACGGCTCGCTGGACCACGAGCGGTGCCTGCAGGCGCTCGCGGAGACCGGGCTCTCGCTGCCGATAGGCCGCTGGATGCTGTCGCGGGCGTGCGAGGAGCTGAAGGCGCTGCCCGGCCGGCCGGTGCTGTACGTGGAGCTGACCAAGGAGCTGGCCGGCGACCAGGACCTCGTGGCCACGGTGCAGGCCGTGCTGTCCGACGCCGCGCTGGCACCGAAGGACCTGCGGCTCGGCATGCCGGTGCAGGCGCTGTGCATGACCGAGGGGTTCGCCGAGGACAACCTCGAGGTGCTGGTGGACCTCGGGCTCTCGGTCGTGCTGTACGAGTTCGGCACGACGAGCGGTGACCTCGCCTGCCTCGAGGACCTGGCGATCCACTCGGTCAAGATGTCGACGCGGGTGGTCCACCGCATCGCCAACCGCAGCAACGACGAGACGCTGTTCACCAGGACCATCCGCGACCTCGTCCCGCTGGTCCGCGCGAACGGCGCACCGGTGATCGTGGGCGACATCGACACCAGGGAGCAGTTCGACTGGTGGTGCGAGGTCGGCGTGGACGCCGTCTGCGGCGACTACACCGGCGCCCCCGGCCCAGCCACCGCCCTCGCCTAACCCCCGCGAGTCCCGCGTTCAGCCCCCGCGAGTCCCGCGTTCGGCGCCCCTGAGTTCCGTTTTCGGGCCCGCTCATGGGAGCACGAGAGCGGGACTCGCCGGGTCTGAGGGCGGGACTCGCGGGGTCTGAGGGCGGGACTCGCGGGGTCTGAGGGTGGGACTCGCGGGGTGGGGAAAATCGGGTGACGGGTGGTTGTCTGGGCTGTCATCCTGTGCGGCATGTTCCTGGTGGTCGTGATCGATGCCTTGGCGGGCGCTGCCCTGCCGGGCTCCGTCGCGGCTGCCTTGTCGGCGTCGGACGGCGCCCGAAGCTGACCCTCCTCCGCGTGGCCTGACACACGGGGAACCCGCCGGGGAGGGTTGGCCCGGCCCACGGTTCTCCGGTCTTTTCCGTCCACGCCAAGGAATATCGTCATGAGCAAGAAGCAGTTCGCGCGCACCAAGCCGCACCTCAACATCGGCACGATGGGGCACGTCGACCACGGCAAGACCACGCTCACCGCCGCGATCACCAAGACGCTGGCCGAGCTGGACCCCGCCACCACCTCCTACGTCGCGTTCGAGGGGATCGACCGCGCGCCGGAGGAGCAGGCCCGCGGCATCACCATCAACATCTCGCACGTCGAGTACGAGACCGCCACCCGGCACTACGCCCACGTGGACATGCCCGGCCACGCCGACTACGTCAAGAACATGATCACCGGCGCCGCCCAGCTGGACGCCGCGATCCTGGTCGTGTCGGCGCAGGACGGCGCCATGCCGCAGACGCGTGAGCACGTGGTGCTGGCGCGGCGCATCGGGGTGCCGCACGTGGTCGTCGCGCTCAACAAGGCCGACCTCGTCACCGACGGGGAGCTGCTCGACCTCGTGGAGCTGGAACTGCGGGAACTGCTGTCCCGCTACGGTTTCGACGGCGACGCGACGCCGATCGTGCGGGTGTCCGGCCTGGGCGCGCTGCGTGGTGAGCCACAGTGGACACAACGCATCGTCGACCTCCTGCGGGCGGTCGACGAGCACGTGCCGCTGCCGCCCCGGCCGGTGGACAGGCCGTTCCTCATGCCGATCGAGAACGTGCTCACGATCACCGGCCGCGGCACAGTCGTGACCGGCGCCATCGAGCAGGGCACGATCACGGTCGGCGAACAGGTCGAGGTGGTCGGGCTCGGATCGGGCGTGACGAGTGTCTGCATCGGACTGGAGACGTTCGGCAAGACCCTCGACCGGGCCGAGGCCGGCGACAACGCGGCGGTGCTGCTGCGTGGTGTGCGCCGTGACGAGGTGCGGCGCGGGCAGGTGCTGTGCGCGCCGGGTTCCGTCGCCCCGCACACGAGGTTCGTCGCGCAGGTGTACCTGCTGTCCACTCAGGAGGGTGGCAGGACCACCGGGTTCGCGAGCCACTACCAGCCGCAGTTCTACTTCCGCACCACGGACGTGGTCGGGACCGTGGAGCTGCGGGACACGGACTTCGCACACCCGGGCGACTCGGTCGAGATGACCGTCTCCCTCGGCAAGCCGATCGCGATGGACGTCGGGCTCGGCTTCGCCATCCGCGAGGGCAACCGGACGGTCGGCGCCGGCACGGTCCAGGAGCTGCTGGACTAGCTTGAGCGGGGGTGTCCGCTGTGGATGCCCCCGCTCCGCTACGCCCCCACTGTTGTGGAATTACTGAACCGTTCAGCGGCAATTGCCGGTTGGTTAACGTCGCTAAACAGGTCCGCGGTGCGTGGTGGGCTGATTACCGCGGGAGTTTTTGCCGTTTTCCCAGTTGATCTGGCAATCGGCGTAATCAGATGTCAGGCGGCGGCCGGCGCGGGCGCCAGCGCGGCCGCTCCGGCGACGGTCAGCGTGGCGGGAACGAGCGTGCCGACGGCCCCCTGGTGCGCCGGCTCGATGAACCCGTCGTGTGCGAGCGTGTGCGCCAGGTACTGGTCACAGCAGGGCACCCCGTCGATGAACAGGTCCGGCTCGGCCGAGCAGCTGATCTGCGCCCGACCGGCGACGACAGCTCTCAGGAAGGACAGGGCTCTGTGGTTCAGACCTTCTGCTAGCGCGGACATGATGTTCCCCGGTTTGCTCGTGTGCCTGTGGAAGTTATGTGTATCACTCGGTACCGACAATTTGTTGGATGCTCGCCGGACCCCATTGGTTGCATCGAACTTTCTTACCGAGTGTTACCAACAAGGAGTGCCCCGAGTCCAGTCAGATACGCATGCTTCCCAAAAGGGCGGCACCCGGCGGTACGGTTCGATCATGTCTGAGTCGCAGCGCCGCAGTCAGCAGTGGTACGCCGGGGACGACCGGAACGCCTACATCCACCGCGCCTGGATGCGCCGGGGCCTGCCGCGGGACGCATTTGACGGCAAACCGCACATCGCGATCGCCAACACCGCCTCGGACCTGACGCCGTGCAACGCGCACCTGACCGAGGTCGCGAAGTCGGTCGCGGACGGTGTCTGGGCGGCCGGTGGGGTGCCGCTGCACCTGCCGGTCGTGTCCCTGGGCGAGACGCTGCTGCGACCGACCGCGATGCTGTTCCGCAACCTCGCCGCGATGGCAACCGAGGAGATGCTGCGTGCCAACCCGATCGACGGCGTGGTGCTGCTCGGCGGGTGCGACAAGACGATCCCGGCGCTGCTGATGGCGGCGTGCTCGGTGGACCTGCCCGCGCTGGTCGTGCCGGGCGGCCCCATGCTGACCGGCCACTTCCGCGGCGTGCCCCTGGGCTGCGGCACGGACGTGTGGCGCCTGTCCGAGGAGGTCCGCGCCGGCACGCTGTCCCGCGAGGACTTCATGCGGTCGGAGTCGTCCATGATCCGCAGCCGCGGCCACTGCAACACGATGGGCACCGCGTCGACGATGGCGTGCGTGACCGAGGCGCTCGGCATGACCATCCCGGGCCTGGCGGGCACCCCGGCGCCGGACAGCGGCCTGTTGGAAATGGCCCACCAGTCCGGCCGCCTGTCAGTTTCGATGGTGAACTCACAGCGCCGGCCGAGCGAGGTCCTGACCCGCGAGTCGTTCCTGAACGCGATCGTCGCCCTGGCGGCCATCGGCGGCTCGACGAACGCCGTGGTCCACCTGCTGGCGATCGCGGGTCGCCTGGGCGTGTCGCTCTCCCTGGAGGACTTCGACAGGACCGGCTCCGGCGTCCCCCTGCTGGTCGACCTCCAGCCGGCGGGCAGGCACCTGATGGACGACCTCCACCGGGCCGGCGGCCTGCTGGCGGTCCTCCGCGAGGTGTCCGACCTCCTGTCCCCGGAGGCGATCACGGTGACGGGGTCACCGCTCACGTCCTACCTCGACACCGCGCGCATCCACGACGAAACGGTCATCCACCCCCGCTCGGCGCCCCTGCGGGAGTCGGCGGGCATCGCCGTGCTGCGCGGCAACCTGGCCCCGTCCGGCGCCGTGATCAAGCCGGCGGCGGCCACCCCGGCCCTGCTGACCCACCGGGGCCGCGCGGTCGTCTTCGACTCGATCGAACACCTGAACGCCACGATCGACACCGTCGAGGTGGACGAGGACTCGGTGCTCGTCCTCCGCGGCTGCGGCCCGAAGGGCTACCCGGGCATGCCGGAGGTGGGCAACTTCCCCCTCCCGGCCAAGCTCCTGGCGAAGGGCGTGCGCGACATGGTCCGCATCAGCGACGCCCGGATGAGCGGCACCGCGTACGGCACGGTCGTGCTGCACGCGGCCCCGGAAGCGGCGGCCGGCGGCCCCCTGGCGAAGGTCCGCACCGGCGACCCGATCGTCCTGGACGTGCCGAACCGCCGCCTCGACGTGGAAGTTCCCGATCTGAACTCACGCCCGATCGCGCAGGCCGCGGCCGAGGCGTTCGCGACCCCGACCCGCGGCTGGCAGCGGCTGTACGTGGACCACGTCCTCCAGGCCGACGAGGGCGCCGACCTGGACTTCCTTCGCGGCGCCACGACCACGCCCCCGACCCGCGAGTCTCACTGACCCAGGACCCACGCCTCGAGCTCGTCCAGCACCGCCCTGAGCGCCTCCGGCGCGACCTTGGCCGCCAGCTGGACCGCCTCGTGCCACGGTCCCCGCACCAGAACCTCGGCCAGCAGCGCCCGGGCCCGCGCCGTCTCCCCGGCCGCCGCGAAGGCCTCGACCACCCGGACCAGCGCGGGGTTCCGGTCCATGGGATCGGTGATCTCACGGACGACGGCCAGCGCCCGCTCGCGGTTGCCGGCGGCGATCTCGGCGTCGACGACCTTGGCCAGCGCGGGTCCTCGGCTGAAGGTGGCGTCGATGTCGCGGGCGACGGCCAGCGCCTTCTCCCGGTCGCCGGTCGCGATCAGGAGGTCGACGAGGAATTCGGCCTCGGTCCCCGTGTACAGCTCGGAGGCCGCCGGCGGTCCGCCGCTCAGATACCTCCTGGCGATCCCCCGGCGATCCCCGGTGATCTCCCCTGCGAGCATCCGGGCCCGCTCGCGGTCGCCGGCCGCGAGCGCGGCCCGCACCAGCCAGAGCAGGCCCTCAGCCTGGTCCTGCCGCCGAGAGATCGTCCGCACCAGCGACAACGCCCGCTCGTGCGCGCCGGTCGCCGTCGCGACCTGCGCCAGCCAGGTCAGCAGCCCGGCCCGGTACTCGTCGGGCGCGATCAACGCGAGCGACCGGGCTCGCTCATGCTCCCCGGCCGCCGTGGCCCGCACCATCAGCGCCTTCAGCGCCTCACGCTGGTCGTAGGGATCCTCCAGGTCGCCGACCGCTGACCGCGCCAGCTCATGGTCACCGGTGTCGCTCGCCGCCAGCGCCAACTCGGTCAGCGTGGTGCGCCGTTCAGGGCGGGTGAGGCTGCCGGCGATGGCCAGCGCCTGTCGCAGGTCGCCGACCGCGACAGCGCTCCTGGCGAGGGTGGCCAACGCATGCGCCCGCCGGTCCGAGCCAGGCATGGTGCTCGTCAGGGACATCGCCTCGGCCAGCAGTGACCGGGGGGTGTCGCGGTGCCCGGTGCCGGCGACGATCTGGGCCAGGTCGGCGAGCAGCGCGGCGCGGTACTCGACCTCGGTGACCGCGGCGATGGCGTCCTGGGCGTCGGCGACGAGTACGTCGACCAGGTCGGGCCGGCCGATCCTCCCGGCCACGCGGGCGAAGTCGGTCAACGCCCGTGCCCGGCCATAACCCGACATGTCCTCGGCGGCCGCCACCGCGTCGGTCAGCAGCGCGCCGGCCACGGCCGGCTCCTCGGCCGCGGCGAGCGCCAGATCGGCCAGGCCGTACGTCCGCCAGTAGCCGCGGCGAAGAGCATGGACGATCCGGCGTGCCCGGTCCGGCTCGCCGGCGAGGACCGCCGCGACCGGGAGTCCCATGAACACGCCCGGCAGCACGCCGTAGTCGGTTCGCGCACACGACTCGGCCTCCACCGCCAGCTCCCGGGCCCCGCGGAGATCCCCCGCCGCGGCGGCGCCCTCAGCGATCCGGGTGATCGCCACTGCTCGTTCGTGGCGGTTCACGGTGTCCTGGGCGAAGGCCAGGGCAAGCTCCTGGTCGCCCGTCGCGACCGCCAGCTCGATCTCGTTGCCGAGCCGGTGCGACCGGTTCTCCGGCTTCGGGAGACCACTGACGACGGCCGCGACCTCGGTCAGCAGCGCCCGAGCCCGGTCACGGTCACCGGCCGCGAGCGCCACTTCCGCCAGCCTCGGCAGCATCTCCAGCAGCCGGTAGGAACCTTCGCCCTCCCGCGCGAGTGCGCTGGCAAGATCGGGATTGCCTGCTTTCGCGACGGTCACCACCAGGTCGACCGGGATGACCGGCTCCTCGTCCACGTCGTGGAGGTAGGTGACCACCTGCTCCCACGCCCCGTCGGCGGCGGCGATTCCGGCCAGCTTGGTCCGTGTGACGCGGCGCCGTGCGGTGGGGAGGTGCGAGGTGAACTCGCGTGCTCGGTCGTACTCGCCCGCCCTGGCGGCCTCCTCCGCGAGTCGGGTCAGCGTGTCGTTGCGCGGATCGGCGCCGTGAGCTCGGTGCGCCAGGAGGAGTGCTTCGTCGTCGTCATCGGCTGCCGTGGCCAGCACCCCGAAGGTCCAGTCCCGGTGATCGCCGTCGGTGATGTGCTGGGCGAACGACGACGCCCGGTCGAGATCGCCGTTCTCCTTGGCCGCGTGGACCAGGGAGCTCAGTACCTCGTCCCGGAGTTCCGTGTCCGCGATGCCGTTCGCCATCGCCAGCGCGCGCTCGTGGTCGCCCTTGCCGGCCGCGGCGCCGGCTGCCCGGCCGAGCACGGCGGCGGCCTCCTGGTCGTCGAGTGTCCTCGCGAGGGTCGCCGCGTCGTCGAGCAGCGACGATGCGCGCTCGTGGTCGGCCTCGGCCAGCGTCACCATCGCCATCACGCGCTCGCCCGGATCGGTGATCCCGCCCAGCCATGCCGACGCCCACTCGTGCTCGCCCGCCGCGGCCGCGTCCCGGAGCACCCAGGCCCGTGCCTGGTCCCGGTCCTCCCGATCGGTGACCTGGCCGACCAGCTCCGCCGCCTCGACCAGGAGCGCACGGGCGCGATCCTGATCGCCCGCCGAAGCGGTCACCTCGGCCAGCCAGGACAGCACCCCGGCCCGGTTCCCGACGTCCGGCACGGCCCGGACGGCGTCCTCGGCATCGGCCAGCATGCCGGGGGTCGTGCTGGGACTGTGCGCCACCACCGCGACCTTCGCGCCGGCCCGTTCGTGGTGATCGGCGATGCCATCAGCGTGCGTCCACGCCGCCGCGAGGAGCGAGGTCGCACGATCGTGGTCGCCCGCGTCCCGCACGGCCCTCGCCAGCCGGACCAGGGTCGCCGTCCGAACCACCGGCTTCGTGATGCGCTGTGTGAACGCCAGGGCCTGCTCGTACTCCGCTTTCGCGGTCAGGGCTTCGGCCGCGGCGGCCATGCCTTCCGCCCGAGCGTCGGGATCGGTGACGGCGCGCAGGAGCCGGTGGGCTCGCTCGTGGCCGTTCGCCGCGACGGCGTCCCGGACGAGGTCCTTCACGGTGCGGATCCGGTCGCGGGACTCGGTGACGCTGCTGAGGAGTGCGCCGGCCTGCTCGTGCTGCCCGGCGGCCGCGGCCGACCGGGCCAGCTCGGTGAGCGTGTAGGCCTGGCTCGTGGTGCGCGCGATGCCGGCGGCGAACGGGCGGGCCCGCTCGTACTCCCCGTTCGCGGCGGCCGACTCGGCCAGCTTGGTGAGCGCGACGTCGCGAGTGTCGCGGTCCGGGATGTCATGGACGATCGAGATCGCGAGGTCGGGATCCTCGGCGACGGCGGAGGCGAGCTCTGCCAGCACCCCTGCGCCCGTGACAGAGCCGTGGTGGCCGCGGGCGAGCGTTCGCGCCTCGGCGACGAGGGTGTGGAACCGCTCGTGATCTCCTGTGCTGGCGGCGAACTCGGCCAGTGCGATCAGGCTGCGGGCCTGTGACTCGCGGTCGATGATGCCGCGGGCGAGGGCGTCGGCGCGGGCGGTGTCGCCGAGCATCATCCACACCAGGGGGAGGCGGACCGGGATGGCGCTGTTGCGGCGGGCCAGCTCGTCGTTGTGGGCGGCGAGGAGGAGCAACCCCGACAGGTCGGGTCCGCGGGACAGGAGGTCCTGGGCCTGCCGGATCTCACTGGCCGCGAGGCCGTCACCGCCGCTGGCCTGGAGCATGCGGTCGTGCCGGGCGCGGTCGGTGGCCACGGCCACCAGGCGGTCGTGGTCGCCCGCGTCGACGAGCATGCGTGGGTAGCCGATCAGGAGGTACTGCGGTGTCTCCGCCGGCCAGCCCCGCTCGCGGTAGTCGTCCGCCCAGGCGTGGAGGCGGGTGCGGTAGGCCCGCACGGCCGCGCCGAACTTGTCCCGGGCGGCCTGCGCGAGCGTCTCGTGCGCGAACAGGTGGACCTTCTCCTCGGGGCGCAGCGGGGCCGGGCGGCTGCCGATCGTGCGGCCGAGCGGACCGTCCAGCAGCCGGTCGATCTCGTACGGCGGCCGGCCCGTCAGCTCCGCCAGGTCCGCGCGGGTGAGGCCGCCGCCGGACGCGGTGACCAGGCCGAGCACGTCGCGGTCCAGCTCGTCGCCACGCAGCTGCTGGTTCAGCTCGTGGATCGCCCGGCGGCCGATGCTGCGTGCGTGCGGGGAGGTGGCCAGCTCCCGGCGGGGGCAGGTGAGCAGCGGGTGGTCCTCGTCGACGACGTCGTCGGGGACCGGCGGGTCGGGGCGGCTCGCGATCAGGACGCGGACGTTCGGCGGCGGGCGCAGGGGCAGCAGCGAGGCGATGCTGGGTTTGCCGTGCGCCGGGCCGGTGTCCTCGTCGAGGCCGTCGACGACCACGAGGAGGCGCCGCGAACGCGCACCCGCCTCCGCCAGCAGGCGCCACAGCTGGTGCCGCGGATCCGGTGCCGGCACGTCGCCGGTGCGGGCGGCGAGCTGCAGGGCCAGCGCCGTGACGAACGCGTCGCCGTCCTCCTGACCGCCCAGCGACCGGGTGACGAAGAACGACACGACGTCGACGCCCTCGGGCGGGTGCAGCACGAACCACGACATGAGCGCGGACTTGCCGGCCCACGGACCCGCCCGCCACCACGTGTAGGGCGCGTCGCCCGCGACGAAGCGGGTCAGCTCGGCCAGCTCGTCCGCGCGGTCGAGCAGCGTCTCCGGCGCGATGGCCTCGACCTGCTTGCGGTAGTCGGTCCTGACCAGCTCCGACTTCTGCGGGCGGACGACGTCCGGCAGCGGCTCGGTGATCTCCAGGCGTTCGCGCAGGCCGGGGGTCAGGGCGCGGTCCAGGCGCACGGCGGTGAGCCGGCCGGGGCCGTCGGTGCGGTGGTGGCGGGCGAGGACGCCGACGATCCGGTCGTCCAGCCACAGCGCGGCACCGGACATGCCCTGCCACGGCTCGGGATCGGCGTCGCGATCCGGTGGGGCGACGGTGAACTCGAGCGTGCCCTCGCGGCGGTTCGACAGCACCGCCACCATTCCGGTCGCGTGGTGCGTGTCCCGGTAGCGGGGCCGGCCGTCGTCGGCGGGGACCGTGCCGTCGTAGTTCTTCAGCTTCCACAACGGGAAACCCACGGCCGTCGCGGGCAGGACCGCGTCCCGGTCGCCGATCCGGCCGAACCGCGCCGGCGGCAGGTCCTCGCCGCGGGACCCGATCGACAGGACGGCGAGGTCCGACGCCGGGTCGGACCAGACGGCGGTGGCGACCGTCTCCCACTCGTCGTCGGTGTCGGCGTCGAAGCGGACGCGTACCCGGGTGGCGTTCGCGACGACGTGTGCGGCGGTGAGCACCGTCGCGCCACTCGTGCGGTAGCCGGAGCCGCGGTCAGTTCCGTTCGGGAACTCGGCGATGATCTCGGCGACCCGGCTGGCCTCCACCACGGCGACCGCCTCAGCGCTCGCCGTCTCTGCTCGGCCCGGAGATCAGCGGGCGCCGGTCCGGCTCACCCGCGCGGCGCAGGTCGAGGGTGAGCTTGATCCGCTGGGTGTTGGTCGAGTTCAGCCGGGCGTCCGCGCCCAGCTCAACCACCCAGAACCGGACCTTGGCCGTGGGGCCGGCCTCCTTGGTGACCGCGACGGTCAGCTCCAGCTCGATGGGGCCCACCTCGAACCGGAACTCCTCGCCCACCCCCGCTCGCGCCGCCTGGGCCAGTTCCTCCCGCAGCTGCCCGATGACCGCGGCCAGCTCCACTGTTCCGGACACCGATGACCTCCCACGCACGCACGGACAGTCGACACCATCATCGTCGACCGGCCGGTGAACGCGACGTTCAGTCGGCGAAGACGGCGTAGCTCTCGCCGGCCAGGCGCAGGACGCCGTCCTCGACGGACGCGCCGTGGCCGAGCATCTGGGTGCCGGAGACCGGGATGTCCGTCGCCACCGGTTCGTAGGCCGGGTTCACGGCCACCGTGAAGCGCTCGCCCCGGCGGTAGACGAACGGGTAGCCGGTGTTGATGATCCGCACGCTGCCGGACGTGCCGAGCTCGGGGTTCGCCTTGCGCAGTGCGATGAGCTCCTTCACGAGGTTCAGCGTCGAGTCCGGGTCCGCCTGCTGGTCCGCCACGTTCGGGCGGGTCCGCGACGGGTGTGGTGGCAGGTACGTCACCTCGGGATCCGCGCGGTCCCACTGCATCGGGGTGCGTGAGCCGGCCCGGTTCCAGCCGATGTGGGCCAGCCGCAGCACGCTGCCCTCCAGGTCCGGCAGGCCCGGCTGGTACTGCATGCCGATCTCGTCGCCGTAGTAGATCGCCGGGAGGGTCGGCCAGGTCAGGATGAACACCAGCGCCGAGCGGGCCTGCTCGGCGCTCCGCGCACCGGCCACGAGCCGTGGGTAGTCGTGGTTGGCCGTCGGGAGGACGATGTACCCGGTGTCGCCGATCGAGGTCATCGCGGTCGCCCACTCCGCCAGGAACTCCGACACCGACCCCGCGCCCGCGGCGTCGAAGTAGCACGGCCGCGGCCGGAACGTGCGGTCGAACACCGTGTTGTTGTGGAACAGCGACCGGTACGCCTGGCTGTGGCCGAAATGCAGGAAGAAGTCCGCGTGGAAGCCCGCCGGCACCGACACGTCCGGCTGGGTCCACTCGCTGAACAGTGCGGCGTCGGGGTGCGTCGCGTCGAGCCAGCCACGCAGCTCTCGCCACAGCGCGGCGGTTTCCTTCTTGCCCGGGTCGTCCTTCACCAGCGACGACGCCATGTCGACGCGGAAACCCGCGACCCCCGTCCGCAGCCAGTAGTCCATGATGTCCCGCAGTGCCTGGCGGTTCTCACGCGGGCCGGGCGCGTCGACGGGCTGGCGCCACGGCTCGGCGTCGTTCATCCGGCCGTAGCCGAAGTTCAGCGCCGGCTGCACGGGGAAGAAGTTGGGCAGGTAGAAACCCGCCCGCCGGCCCGGTGACGGGTGGAAGCCCGGCGCCTGCCGGTCGGCCCAGACGTAGCGGTGGTCGGACGGGTCGTCGGCCGACCGGACGAACCACTCGTGCTGGTCGGAGGTGTGGCCGGCCACCAGGTCGAGCAGCACCCGGATTCCCTTGCGGGACGCGGAGTCCACGAGCTTGGCCAGGTCGTCGCGGCTGCCGTAGCGTGGGTCGATGGCGTAGTAGTCGGACACGTCGTAGCCGGCGTCGCGCATCGGCGAGGCGAAGCACGGGTTGAGCCACACCGTGTTCACGCCGAGCCAGGCCAGGTAGTCCAGTTTGGACTCGATGCCGTTCAGGTCGCCGATGCCGTCGCCGTTGCTGTCGGCGAAGCTCTGCGGGTAGATCTGGTACAGCACTGCGTCGGCGAGCCATGCGGGCACGGCCATGAACACTCCTCGCGTCGGTCAGCCCCGGGACAGCCGGAGCGACCGGATCCCGGGCATGGGCAGCTCGACGGCGACCGAAGCGACCCCGTCGTCGCCGACCACCACCTCCGCAAGGTACTCGATCGGCAGCGTGTCCGTGGCCCGCAACGTGATCCACTGCTCGTCGTCCGGCCAGTCCCCGCCGCCGAGCTCCCGCCAGGCCCGGTTGACGTTCGCGTGGTGTTCGTCCACCCTCGCCGACGTGACGGTGTACGTGCCCGGCTCGAGCCCGGTCACCGTGACCGTCACGTCACGGTCCAGCCCGGCCGCTCCGTCCGCCTTGGACTGGTCGAGGGTTCCGTTCCACACCAACACGTCCACGGTGTCCCCGGCCCGGGTGGCGAGTGCCTCGACGAGTGAGCTGCCGCCGTCGCCGGCGCACTCCGCCGGGATTCGTCCGCCGGCCAGCCGCGACAGCAGGTACAGCGCCCAGAACCGTGGCTTGCGGAGGTTCCCGACGGTCAGCAGGCCGAACCCGCCGTGCAGCAACCGGGGCGGCCAGCCCAGCTCCTCGAAGTGGTCCGAGCACACCCAGTACGCGAGGCAGTCGGTCGACGCGAGCGCACTCTTCATACCCCGCAACACGAACGGCGCGGCGAACACCGAGTCGCTGACCGGGTGGAAGTGGGTGGGCGTGACACCCCACTCCGTCCACAGGATCTCCGGCTCGGGTCGGCCGGTGAGTTTCGCGAAGGAACTGGTCAGGGGACGCATGTCCAGCGGGGCGTTCCCGTAGGTGTGGGTCGAGACGAAGTCGATGGGCACGTCGTGCTCGCGGCAGTGGTCGAGCAGCGCTCCGACCCACCCGGCCGCCGCCGACGCCGGCCCGCCCACCCGGATCCGCGGGTCGATCGCCTTGATCTCCCGGGCGGCGATCTCGTACAGGCGGTGGTAGTCGTCCTGCGTGCCGTTCCAGAACACCTCGAGGTTGGCCTCGTTCCAGACCTCGAACTCCCAGGTCGCCACCTCGTCGGCACCGTACCGCCGGCGAAGGTGGACGGTCAGCGCACGCACGAGGTCGCCCCAGCGGTCCCAGTCACGGGGCACGGACACCTGCGCCCGGTACTCGAAGACGGTGTAGTCCGGGTCCTCGGCCAGCTCCGCCGGGAGAAACGACAACTCGACGACGGGCTTCAGGCCGGTGGCGAGGAAGCGGTCGTAGACCCGGTCCAGCCCGGCGAAGTCGAACGTGCCGTCCGGCCTGACGGAGACCGTTTCCGGCAGGAACGTGCCGTGTGCGCGGACGGACCGCACCCCGAGGTCGTCCCGCATGATCCGCAACGCCTCGGCGTACTCGGCGGCGACGTCGGCCCCGCCGGGACCGGGCTGGTCCCAGATCAGCAGCGAGAGGTGTTCGGCGCCGATCATCCGCCGCCACACGTCCGGCAGGGGGGTGGGTTCCGCGTCGGCGTTCACGGTCACCGTCACGGCCCGGCTGCCGTCGGGGTCGGGACCCGCGGAGGCGGGTGTGGACAGCGCGCCGGCCCCGGCCTCGGTCCAGGTGGCGATCCTGTAGTGGTAGGTGTGGGCGGCCTCCACCATGGTGTCCGCGTACGGCGGGTGGGGGACCGCGAGCACGTCGCCGCCGAGGTGGTCGAGCGGCTCGAACGGACCGTCGGCGCTGGCGGACCGGTGGACCAGGTACCCGAGGGCCCCGTCGACGGGTGCCCAGTCGAGGTGCACGAGCCCGGTCCCCGGCGTGGCGGTGAGCCCTTCGGGCGGCGGCAGGGGAGTAGTGCCGGTCAGCGGCCGCGCACCAGGTGCCATCTGCAGGGTGGCCGCCGGCTGTTCCTCAGAGGTCGGTCGCCCGATGCGGTTTTCCCAGTCCTGGCGTGCCGTCACAGCGACCCCCTACCCCGATGTAAGCGCTGTCAGTAAGCGCATACATTAGGCGCGTGGCAGAGGGCCGGCAAGGTGCGGGCGGCCCTCTGCTCAGCTCTCCGGCGGGCAGCCGCAGCTCCCGCGCCGGGTCTGGGTGACCGGCAGCATCACCGAGCGGGGCTCCCGCGCCGGGTCGGTCAGCCGCTCGATCAGCAGCTCCACCGCGGTCTCGCCCAACCGCCGCATGGGCTGGCTGACCGTCGTCAGGCCGGGGCGGACCACCCGCCCGAGCGGGATCCCGTCGAAGCCGGTCACCGCGATGTCCTCCGGTACGCGGACGCCGCGCCGCTCCAGCACGTCGTAGGCGCCGATCGCCATCTGGTCGTTCGCGAACACCAGCGCCTGCGGCAGCGAGCCCGGTTCGAGGAGCTTCCGCGTCGCCGTCCGCCCACCCGCCTGCGTGAAGTCGCCCCGCACGTCCGGGGCCAGTGGCACCGGCAGACCGGCCTTCTCCATCGCCTCCCGGAAACCGAGGAACCGGGCCTGCGCGTCCGGGGAGTCCTCCGCGCCGCCGACGAACGCCAGCCGCCGCAGGCCGTGGTCGGTGATCAGGTGGGTGGTCAGTTCCCGCGCGCCGTCCCGGTTGGCGACCTCGACGTGGTCGAGGTGGTCCACCTCGCGCGGTCCGGCGATCATCACGACCGGCAGGCGCCGGGCCATCAGCTCGAGGTCCTCGGTCGCGATCGTCCTTGCCAGCACGGCGAAACCGTCCACCTGCCCCGCCACCGACGCCACCAGGTTCCGCGGCCCGTCGGCCAGCGACGCGGCGATCAGCAACGCGTACCCGTGCCGCCGCGCCGCGCGCTCCATCCCCCGGGTGATCTCGTCCGCGTACAGGGTCTGCTCGTCGAACCCGTCGGCGTCGTCGATCTCCGGGTCCGAGTAGTCCGGGAAGCACAGTCCGAGCACGCCGGTGCTGCGGGACGCGAGCCCACGCGCGTTGCCGCTCGGCACGTACCCCAGCTCGCGTGCCACCGCCAGCACCCGGTCCCTGGTCTGCGCACGCACCGAGTCCGGGTTGCGGTAGACCCGCGACACGGTCGCGATGGACACGTTCGCCCGCTCGGCGACGTCGTAGACCGTGGGTGCTCCCACCGGCGAACTCCCTTGTGTCAGCGCATTCGGTAAGCGCATTCAGCCGGCCCACGCTACCGCGACGCCCACCCACCCGCGAGTCCCGCGGTCAGCCGCCCCGCTCCAGCTCCACCGTCAGCCGGGAGACGCCGTCGGTGCCGTGGCCCGCGTCGATCGCCCGCCGGGCCAGGGCGTGGGCGGCTCTCAGCACGCTCGCGTCGATGCCCCGCGCCTCGGCCGTCTCGATGACGTGCGCCATGCCCGCCGCCGCCGAGAGGATGTTCGAGAAGTCCCCGGCGTGGTCGTCCTCCGCCAGCCGCGCGCTGTGGCTGTCGATCACGAGCGGCAGCAGGTCGGAGATGCCGCGGGCCAGCGGCGCCAGCTCGGTCGCGGTGATGTTCTCGCTGCGTGCCATCGCGAACGCGTGGACGATCCCGCTCACCGAGGTCCAGAAGATGTCCAGTAGCGCCACGTCGAACGCCGCTGCCCGGCCCGCGTCCGCGCCCAGGTAGGTCCGTGTGCCGCCGAGCGGGGCCAGCGCCTCACTCTGATGTCCACTGTGGAGGATCACGGCCGACGGCGTGCCGATCGACATGGTGGGCGTCAGGATCGCGCCGTCGGTGTAGGCGATGTCGTGGGCAGCCGCCCACGAAGCCACGGCACGGGCCGTGTCCGGGGAACCGCTCGTCACGTTCACCACCAGCCGGCCACGCAGGGCGGACGCAAGCGGCGTCAGCACCGAACGCACGGCGTCGTAGTCCAGCAGGCACACGACCACGACCTTGCTGGCCGTCACCGCCTCCGCCACGTCGTGGGTGCGGGTGGCGCCGTCCGGCGCCGGACGGGCGGCGGTTCGGTTCCAGGCGGTCGTCGGGTGGCCCGCCGCCACGAAGGCGGACGCGATCGCGTGGCCCATCGGGCCGAGGCCGAGCACTGTCACGGGTTCTGTCATGGCCCGGACGCTAAAGCCTCACATCGGTGTTAAGGTCAAGTCATGCGGATCGGGGAGCTCGCGAAGCGGACGGGGGTCAGCGAGCGATCGCTGCGGTACTACGAGGAACAGGGGTTGCTCGAGCCGGCACGCACCCCGGCCGGCTACCGGGTCTACGCCGAGTCCGATGTGGACGTCGTGCGGCACATCCAGATGCTGCTCGCCGCCGGCCTCAACACCATCTTCATCAAGAACGTCCTGCCCTGCATGGTCGACACCGGGGACGGGCTCGCGCCGGGGTGCCCGGAGTTGTTGCCACACCTGCGGAACGAGCGCGATCGCATCACGATCGCCATCGACGGGCTCGCCGCCGCCCGCACGCTCCTCGACGGGGTCATCGCCGCGACCCCGCCCGACAACACCGAGTACGAGGCGTGGGTCGCCCGCAGGGTCGGCTAACCGGGACTTCCATGTAACCCCGATAGGGGGTATACATGGGGTCATGCCGAAGGTTAACGTGTATCTGCCGGACGACCTCGCCGACAGCGTGAAGGAGATCGGGCTGCCGGTCTCCGCGATCTGCCAGCGTGCGCTGGAGCAGTCGGTGAAGCGTGTGTCCGCCATCCGCGCGGTCGGCGACCTCACCGGCACGGACCCGACGGCCGGGTTGGCCTCGTTCACGCAGCGGGCGCGGGACTCGGTGAACCTCGCGATCACCGCGGCCCGGGATCGCGGAGCTGCCGAGGTCGGCACCCGTGACCTGCTGTTGGGCATCCTGACGGAGGGCACGAACCTGGCTCTGCGGGTGCTGGCCGCCATGGACGTCGAGCCCACGCGGGTGCTCCAGGACCTGCGAGGCCTCTCGTCGGAGACGGCGGATGAAAGCGCATCCAAATTCAGTGTGACCACGGCGAACGCACTGGAGCTCGCCGTGCTGGAAGCGCTTACCCTGGGGCACAACTACGTCGGCTGTGAGCACCTGCTGCTGGGTCTGGTCGCCGAGCCCGACGGCGCGGCGGGCGCGGTGCTGCGCGGGCTGGGCGTGGAACCCAAGCAGGTGCGGCACGCGGTGTCGGCGGCGCTGGCCGGATATGTGCAGCTACAGGCGAACCAGGGTGGCAGCGTCGCGGCGGCGGTGAGCCAGGCGCTGAAGCCCGTGCTGGACCGGCTGAACCGGCTGGAGGAGAAGACCGGGCTGAAGTAAGGACCCTCCGCGTCCAGTTTCTCGCGGCCGGCAAGGAAAGGACAAGACTGTTTTTGGGTTTCTCCTGCGCGGATACTTCCTCGGCATGGGGAGTATCGCGCAGCGTCTGGCACATGTCCGATGGATCGCGGGGGGCACCGGCGCGGGGAAGAGCACCGTCGCCCGCATCCTGGCCGCCCGCACGGGAGCGGTCGTCTACCACGGCGACCGCGCCGAGCGGGACTGGGTTTCCCGTTGCACACCAAAAGATCACCCCGTCATGTACGCGAACCTGCTGCTCAGCAAGGAGGAACGGGCGATGCTGGCCCCGGCGGAGCGGCTCGAGCGGACGGCGTCGCGGCACGGCGAGACGATCGGCTTCGTCATCGAGGAACTGCTGGCGCTGCCGAAGGACCGGCCGGTCATCGTGGACTGGTTCGGCAACGCGCCGCGGGACGTCTCGCCACTGTTGTCCTGGCCGGGACAGGCCGTTTTCCTGTTGCCCACAAAGGAGTTCCGCCAGGTTGCCCTCGGCACCCGGTTCGCCGACCCGGAGCGGGCGAAGGCGAACTGGGGCGGGGTCGACACCGCGGTCGCGCTGGCCAACCGACTCGGCCGGGACGAACTGTGGGACGCGGTGGTCCGCCGCCAGGCGGTCGAGCTGGGGTTGCCGGTCATCGACATCGACGGCACGCGGGACGCGGAGTCGGTGGCCGACGACCTCGCCCGGCGGTTCCGGCTGTGATCAGTCGTCGACCTTGACCCTCGGCGTCCGGGATGCCGTTCACGCACCGCGGGCGGACCTCGGCCTCCCGGTCGCCCGAGGAGGAGCACGGCCCGGGCCGGGTGGGAGGCCGAGATCGCGGCCGGCGACGGCAACACCTACGACGTCCGGGTGGACGCCTCGTCCGGTGACGTCACCCGGATTGATCAGGACGATCGTCGCGGTGATGACGAACACGGCGGCGATGACGACTGAATCCGGGATAGCCTGCCGGATGTGAGCCGTGCCATCGCCGTCCGGGCTGTGGACGCGTTCGAGCTGTCCGCGTACGTGGGACAGCTCGAACGTCTCTACCGCGAGTGCTTCTCGACACCGCCGTGGTCGGAGCCGGAGGAACGGCTGGCCGGGTTCGCCGACCGGTTCGCGCACCACATGGCGAACCCGGGTGCCGGCGGCGTGGTCGTGTCGGACGGCGACGACCTGGTCGGGGTCGTCTACGGCTGGCCGGCCGGGCGGGAGCTCGCCACCGGCTCGCCGTTCGACGACGCGTTGGCCGCCGCCGCCCCGCCCGGGATCGCGGACAGGCTCGTCGCACCCGCGGTCGTCGTCGCCGAGCTGATGGTCGACGCGCGGCACCAGCGGCGTGGCATCGGCCGCGCGCTGCTGACCAGGTACGTCGAGGAGTGGCCGGCGGCCTGGCTCGCCACCCATGCCGACGCGCCGGCCGCGCGGATGTACCGGCAGGAAGGGTGGCGGCAGGAGTTCGGGTTCATCGTCGACGACCAGCCGCTGGTGGTGTTCACGTGGCAGGCTCCCAGGCGAACGGTGTCAGCGGCTCGTCGAGCGGCGCGCGGGTGAGGCGGTTCGCGAGTGTTGACATGGTGTAGGCGCCGATGCCGAGCACCACTTCGAGTGCCTGCTGCCGGGTGAATCCGGCTGCCAGGAACGCGCTGAGTGCCTCGTCGGGTACCTCGCCGGCCGTGTCGAGCACCGTGTGGGTGAAGTCGCGAATCGCCTGAAGGTGCGCGTCGGGTAGCGGTTTGCCCTCCCGTAAGGCGGCCGTCAGGGCCGGGTCCGCGTCGAGCTGCTGGAGCTTCGCGGTGTGCATGGCGACGCAGACGTGGCAGCCGTTGCGGGTGGCCATGGTCATGATCAGCGTCTCGCGGGCGAGCGGGTCGAGGCTGGTGGCCTCGAACATGCCGCTGAGCTTGAGGAACCCGTCGAGCAGCGCGGGTGCCTCGGCAAGCCGCCCGACGGCGGCGGGCAGGTAGCCCATGCGCTTCTCGGTGGCGGCCAGGGTGCGGCGGGCGGCTGCGGGTGCGGTCTCGGTGGTGTGGTCGACGAACAAGTCTCCCCCTGGGTTAGATGGACAACTAGGTTGACCAAATAGTAAACGAGGTTGTCTAAGTTGACAATGGCCAATGTGACGCCCGGCTACGAGCTGCCCCTCCTGCTGTTCGGCGGCTTCCGCTCGCTGATTGACCGGCTGCACGAGGAACTGGCATGTCAGGGGCATCCGGACGCGCGGCCGGCGCATGGTTTCGCGCTGCAGGCGATCGGCCCGGTCGGGGTGACGGCGGCCGAGCTGGGGCGGCGGCTGGGCGTGTCGAAGCAGGCGGCGGGGAAGACGGTGGATCGCCTGGTGCGCCTCGGGTACGTGGAGCGTGCCGCGTCCCCGGCCGACGGCCGGGCGAAGGTGGTGCGCCTGACGCCGCTGGGCGTGGACCTGCTGAACCGTTCCGCGGCGATCTTCGACGAGTTGCGGAGGGAGTGGGTGGCGGCGCTGGGGGAGGAGCAGGTGCGGGCGGTGGAGGCCGCGCTGCGGGTGATGGTGCCGGGTGGGGTGCGGGTGGACGCCGTGGGTTGGCTGGGGACGGAATAGCTGACGTTAATAGGCGCCCGGACCGCGCGAGGGGCAATTCGGTCCGGACGCTTTTCCCGTTCAGTCAGTTATTAGGGACAGCACCACCAGGCGCAGCACAGTCCGATCGCGACACCCAGTCCGACGATGATCATTTGTCCCTCCAATTCGTTCCGCGTACTGCGAAAGCGCTAGTGACGTTAGCGATCATCGAGTTGGACTGTCTTTCCCCGGTCAGAGTGACGCCCGAGACCGCCAAGCCCTCTTTTTCGGTCGAAAATTCGCGGGAACGGCCTAGCGGAGGGTCTCTTTCAGGTGGATTCCGAAGTTTCCCGCTCAAAAAGGATCTCAATCTGGTCACCCTCGATTGACAGAACGGAGGGGACCAGCTCGGTGGTCGGGTGCTCGGATTCCCGCACCGCCTGCTGAATCGTGTCCACCATGGGCGAGCCGGCGGCGGCCACGAAGATCTCGTCCGGCCCGGGCAGCCCCACGACCAGCCGAGCGGCGTTGGTAGCCGCCGACAGCCGCCGGTAGAAGTCAGGAAGACACACGGCCGCGGCGATGAGCGTGCCGGAAAGCGACAGCAGCGCCCCGTCACGCCCGTCGTCCACCCGCAACCTGGCCGCGAGGTTCTCACAGGCCTCGGCGAGGAGCGCGTTGAAGGAGTACTCCCCAAGCTGCTGATACGTGACGTGAAACGTGCCGACCGTGCCGCGGGGCGTCGAGGCCACCACCGCGAGGGCCAGGTGTAGCCGCCCAGCCGCCACGGGCCAGTGCGGTACGTCGTCCAGCACCCGCGCCCCGGGAGAGGACTGACTCCACAGCACGGGCAGCAACTCCCCACGCACGCCGCCGCCACGCGCGCCGACGCCGCCACGCGCGCCCACGTCGCCACGCGCGCCGACATCCCCACGCTGCGCCCGGTCGCCGCTTCCGGCCACCGCGTCGAGGTCGGCCGCCTCGCTCTCCTTCGCTACGCCGCTCGGCTCGGCTGCCTCGTTCTGTCCGCGCATCTCGCTCAGCTCGGTGGCCGTCTCATGCCCGGCCGCTCCGCTTGGTTCGGTCGCTTCGCTCTGCCCCTGCGTCTCGTCGTGCTCGGCAGTGGTCTTATGCCCGGCGCCTCCGGCTTGTCCTGCAGTTCCGCCTGGCTCAGCCGCTCCGCTCTGCCCGCCCGCCTCGCTCTGCCCGCCCGCCTCGCTCTGCGCAGCGATCCTGTCTTGCCCAGCACCCCCGGCCCGTCCCGCCGCCCCGCCCTGCCCGGCCGCCCCATCCTGCCCCTGCCCGGCTGCCCCGCCCTGCCCGGCTGCCCCGCCCTGCCCGGCTGCCTCGCCCGGCCCGGCCTCGCGCATCGCCGCCTCGGCGGTCTTGAGTGCTTCCTCCCAGCCGGTCGGGGTCGGGCGGGGGAAGTCGAACGTCACCGTGGCGTCGGGGAACGTTGCCTTGATGAAGGTCGCGTCCGTTGGCGAGGGTTCCCATGCGGTGTGCACGGCGACCACGTCTTCCGCCTGGGCGCCGTGCTTGTGGCGGGCGCCTTCCCACGCCTGGCGGACGCCGTCCTCGGCGCGGGTGGGGGCGTGGCCTGTCACTGGTTCGTCGGTGGCTTGATTCAGTTGGAACACCACGACATTGGTGCGCGGGTCGACGTCCACCGGAAGACCATACCCGTGGGGGCGCGGTCGTGGGCCAGCATGATCAACTTCAGCGCACCAGGTGGAAGAACATGCGAACCTCCTTGACAAAAAGCTCCGGTTGCTCGAACGCGGCGAAGTGGCCGCCGCGGCTTGGCTCGCCCCAGTGGCGGATGTCGGTGTAGCGGTTCGCCGCCCACCTGCGGGACGGTCGTGGCATCTCCTTCGGGAACACCGAGCAGCCGGTCGGCACGTCCACCGTGTCCGCCGTCGACGTGCTGAACCACTCGCTGACCTCGCGGAAGCTCTCCCAGTACAACCGCGCGGACGACGTCGCCGTGCGGGTGAGCCAGTACAACGTGATGTCGTCGAGCAGCTCGTCGCGGGTCAGCACCGTCTCCGGGCGGCCGCCGCTGTCGGTCCAGGACGCGAACTTCTCGACGAGCCACGCGCACAGCCCGGCCGGCGAGTCGGTCAGTGCGTAGCCGACCGTCTGCGGCTTGGTCGTCATCTGTTCGGCGTAACCCGACTCGTGCGCCGACGCGTGGCGCAGGTCCGCGAGAGCCGCCTCCTCCGCCTCGGTGAGGTCGTCGAACGTCGCCGGGTCCGGTGCGGCGATCGGCGGCATCACGTGGATCCCGGCCAGTTGACCGGAGTCCTGCTGGCCCATGCTCGTCGTGATGCTCGTGCCCCAGTCGCTGCCCTGCGCCCCGTACCGCTCGTACCCGAGCCGTGCCATCAGCTCCCGCCACGCCGCCGCGATCCGGGGCACGCCCCAGCCGGGAGCGGTCGGCCGGTCGCTGAAGCCGTAGCCGGGCAACGAAGGGATCACCACGTGGAAGGCGTCGGCCGGGTCGTCGGGTTCGGTCAGCGGGCCGATCGCCTTCTCGAACTCGAGCACCGAGCCTGGCCAGCCGTGCGTGAGGATCAGCGGCAGCGCCTGCTCGTGCGGCGAGCGCACGTGCAGGAAGTGGATGCCGACCCCGTCGATGTCCGTGCGGAACTGGGGTAACGCGTTCAGGCGTCGTTCGGTGGCGCGCCAGTCGTAGCCGGTGGCCCAGTAGTCGCACAGCTCGCGCACGTACGCCAGCGGCACGCCCTGCGACCAGTCGGCGACCGGCTCCTCGTCCGGCCACCTGGTGCGCAGCAGCCTCTCCCGCAGGTCGGTGAGCTCGGCCTCCGGTATGTCGATGTGGAACGGGATCACGTGGTGGCTCCTCCGGCCAGGTCGATCAGTGCTCGCGCGGCGGTGCTCCACGGTCCTTCCGCCCGCCACGCCAGGGCTAATCGGCCACGCAGCTCGGGTCGGACGAGCCTCAGCGTGCGTAACGTGTCCGTGTTCGCCCGCGCCGTCGACTCCGGCACGATCCCGACACCGAGCCCACGCGCGGCGAGCTCCGCGAGCATCTGCGGGTTGGTCGCCTCCAGGGCGATCCGCGGGCGCACCCCCGCCGCCGTGCAGGTCTCGTCCAGCACGCTACGCAGGCCGCTGCCCACCGGCATGCTGATCAGCCTGTGCTCCTCCAGCGTGGCGAACCCGACCTCCTCGCGGTCGCTGAGCGGCTCGCCGTACGCGACCACGGCGACGATCGGCTCGTCCGCGATCACCGCCAGCGCCAGCCCTTCGGGATCGTGCCTGGTCAGCGCGATGAGTGCGACATCGAGCGAGCCGTCGCGGACCTGGTCGACGAGCGCGTGCGAGTTGTTCTCGGTCAGCGTGATGTCGATGCCGGGGTAGGCCCGGTGAAACCGTTCGAGCAGCAGGGGCATGTCGGGCACGCCGCACGAGGTGACCATGCCGAGCCGTACGCGCCCGCGCACCAGCCCCGCCATCTCGTCGGCGACGTCCTGGAGGTCCGCGATGGCACGTAGTGCCGCGCGGGCGTACGGCAGCACGGCGGCACCCGCGTCGGTGAGCTTCACCGTTCGGCCGGAGCGGTCGAGCAGCTCCTGGCCGAGCTCGCGTTCGAGCTGTCTTATCTGTGCGCTCACGCCGGGCTGGGCGACGTGGACGCGTTCCGCCGCCCTGGTGAAGCCGCCCGCTTCGACGATCGTCACCAGGTAGCGCAGCTGCCTGATCTCCATAACAAGCAACTATACAACGGATCAGATCCAGATGTTTGACTTATGGATCGATCGGCGGCACAGTGGGTTGCATGAAGACGTTCTTCGCAGGTGACAAGGGGTATGGGGTGGAGGCCGCCGGCTTCCAGACCGCGGTCCGGCATCGGCCGGCGGCGGTGGTCGCGGCATCCTCCGCCGCCGATGTGGCGGCGGCCGTTCGGCTGGCCCGCGAGCGTGGGGTGCGCGTCGCGGTACAGGCGACCGGTCACGGCGCGCGCGTCCCGGCTGACGGAATGCTGGTGACGACGAGACGAATGGGGGGCGTACGCGTCGACCCAGTCGCGCGGACCGCGTGGGTCGAGGCGGGGGTGCGCTGGTCTGCCGTCATTGAACAGGCGGCGACCCACGGACTGGCGCCGCTCGCCGGGTCCTCTCCGGGAGTGGGGGCGGTCGGCTACACGCTGGGTGGCGGCGTGGGCCTGCTTGGTCGCACGTTCGGATACGCAGCGGACCACGTACGGGCACTCGACGTGGTGACGGCGGACGGCGACCTTCGGCGCGTCACCGCGACGAGTGAACCTGAGTTGTTCTGGGCACTGCGTGGGGGCGGCGAGTTACTCGGGGTCGTGACCGGGATGGAGGTCGCGCTGGTGCCCGTGCCGGTCGTGCACGGCGGTGGGCTCCACTTCGACGCCGTACACGCCGCGGACGTGCTGGCCGCCTTCCGCGAGCTGGCCGACGCGGCACCGGAGACGCTGACCAGCTCGGTCGGCATGGTCGGGTTGCCGCCGATCGACGCGGTGCCGGAACCCTTACGTGGCAAGCACGTTCTCCACGTGCGCCTGGCGAGCACCGAGCCGTTGGACCCGTCGCTGCTCGCGACGCTGCGTGCGATCGGGCCGCTGGTCGACCGGGTCGGCGAGGTGCCGGCCGCACAGGTCGGCTCGATCTACGGCGACCCGGACTTCCCGCACGCGTACGTGGGGGACAACGTGCTGCTCGGCGAGTTACCGGCGGATCTGCTGGACGCGGTGCGCACGCTCGCCGGGCCGGCCGCGCCGGTGCCGTGCGTGGTGGACATCCGCCACCTCGGCGGGGCGATGGCGCGGGCGCCCGAGGAGCCCAACGCGGTGCCGTTCCGGGAGGCGACGCACATCCTGCGGGTGCTGTCCCCGCTGGGCGAGGCCGGCGACGCCGGCCCGGCGCGGGCTGTGCACCACGAGGTGTTCACGGCCGCGGCGCCGTTCGCGGTGGGACGGGCGGCCACCTTCGGGTACGGCCCGGTCGACCCCGACCCGTCGCTGCCGGCGCTGCGTGACCCGGTGACGGCGGCCAGGTTGGCCCAGGTCAGGGACAAGTTCGACCCGGACGGGGTGTTTTTGTCGGTGGTTGATGCGAACATATGTTCGTGAGTGTCGCGACGATCCTCCACGCCGACCTGGACGCGTTCTACGCGTCGGTCGAGCAGCGGGACAACCCGGAGCTGCGCGGCCGCCCCGTGATCGTGGGCGGCGGCGTGGTGCTGGCCGCGAGCTACGAGGCCAAGCGGTTCGGGGTCCGGACCGCGATGGGTGGCGCGCGGGCGTTGCGGCTGTGCCCGCAGGCGGTGGTGGTGCCGCCGAGGTTCTCGGCGTACTCGGCCGCGAGCAAGGCGGTGTTCGAGGTGTTCCGCGACACCACACCGCTCGTGGAGGGTCTGTCGATCGACGAGGCGTTTCTGGAGGTGGGTGGATTACGCAAGATCGCGGGCGCGCCGGAGCTGATCGCGGAGCGATTACGCTGCGCGGTGCGGGAGCGGGTGGGGCTCCCGATCACCGTCGGCGTGGCACGCACCAAGTTCCTGGCGAAGGTCGCCAGCGGGGTCGCCAAGCCGGACGGTCTGCTGGTCGTCCCGCCGTCGGGTGAGCTGGAGTTCCTGCACCCGCTGCCGGTCGAGCGGCTGTGGGGCGTCGGCAAGGTGACGTCCGCGAAGCTGCGCGACCGCGGCATCACGACCGTCGGCCAGGTGGCGAAGCTGAGCGAGTCGACCCTGACGGCGATGCTCGGCAAGGCCTCCGGGCGGCACCTGCACGCGTTGGCGCACAACCAGGACCCGCGGCCGGTGCGGGTGGGGCAGCGGCGGCGGTCGATCGGGGCGCAGCGGGCGATCGGGTGGTCCACGCATACGCCCGCGGACCTGGAGGCGGTGGTGGCGCAGCTGATCGACCGGGTGGCGCGGCGGTTGCGGGCGGCGAAGCGGTCGTGCCGGACGGTGGTGTTGCGGTTGCGGTTCGCGGACTTCGCTCGGGCGACTCGGTCGCACACGCTTGTGCGTCCTACGGCGGATACCGAGGTGTTGCTCGTGACGGCGCGGGGGTTGTTGCGTGCGGTGTTGCCGACGTTGCTGGATCGGGGGTGCACGTTGGTCGGGGTGTCGTTGGCGAATCTGGATGATGAGGATGCTGTGCAGTTGATGTTGCCGTTTGATGAGGTGGAGCCTGGGGCGTTGGACGCGGCTGTGGATCGGGTGCGGGATCGGTTCGGGACGCCTGCGTTGACGAGGGCGGTGCTGCTGGGGCGGGATCCTGGGTGGTCGGTGCCTATGTTGCCTGACTGACGATTCTGGTCCTGGGTCGGTGGCCTGGGCTGGGGATTGGTTGGCCGGGCGGGGCCGGGGGCCCGGGGGTGGGGCGGGGCCGGGGTGGGGCAGGGAGCGGGGGCCGGGGCAGGGCCGGTTGGGCGAGGGCCGGGGTGGTGTGGTGGGGAGTTGGCAGGTGGGCGTGCGTTGGTCATTGCTGGTTGATTGCTGTGATGGCTCGGCATGGGTTGATTTGAGGGTGGGTGGGCAGGCCGGTTGAGGGTTGTCCGGTGGGGTTGTCTGGGTGTCTGGGTGGTTAGGACTCCAACGCCTCCAGTCCTTTCAAGCCCTGCGTTTGTCCTTGGGGTGAGGTGGTGGGGCTTGCTCGGCGCGCGGGGAGATCACTTGTGGTGTTTGCTTTAACTACTGGCTTTGGGAGGTGACTGGAGTTGCGGGTACTGGCGGCGGACTTGCGGCTGGACGCCAACGCGGTCGACTATGTCCTGCTGGCGTTCTACTTCGCGCTTGTGCTTGGGATCGGGTACATGGCTCGGCGGCATGTGTCCACCAGCATGGACTTCTTCCTGTCTGGGAGATCGTTGCCTGCCTGGGTTACCGGGCTTGCCTTCATCTCCGCGAACCTCGGGGCCATCGAGGTCATGGGGATGTCCGCCAACGGGGCGGAGTACGGCATGCCCACGGCGCATTACTTCTGGATCGGTGCCGTGCCGGCGATGCTGTTCCTCGGGGTCGTCATGATGCCCTTCTACTACGGGTCGAAGGTGCGGAGCGTGCCCGAGTTCATGCGCCGTCGCTTTGGGAACGCGGCGCATCTTGTCAACGGGGTCAGTTTCGCGGTGGCGCAGGTGCTCATCGCGGGGGCGAACCTGTTCCTGCTCGCTTCCGTGGTGAACCTGTTGCTCGGGTGGCCCATCTGGGTTTCGGTGATCGTCGCGGCGGCGATTGTCCTTAGTTACACCGCTTTGGGTGGATTGTCCGCTGCCATCTACAACGAGGTGTTGCAGTTCGTTGTCATCGTGGCCGCGTTGCTGCCGTTGACGATCGTGGGGCTTTACAAGGTTGGTGGGTGGCAGGGGCTTGTTGACAAGGTCTCTGGTGGGCCCGGCGGGGCCGAGCAACTCGACAGTTGGCCTGGTAACCAGCTCACTGGGTTCTCCGACAACTTCCTGTCCGTGTTGGGGCTTGTGTTCGGGCTTGGGTTCGTTCTGTCGTTCGGGTACTGGACGACGAACTTCGTCGAGGTGCAGCGGGCCATGGCTGCTCGCAGCATGTCGGCTGCTCAGCGGACGCCGATCATCGGCGCTTTTCCGAAGATGTTCGTTCCCTTCATCGTGATCATTCCTGGCATGATCGCCGGGGTTGCGGTCAGTGAGTTGAGTGGGGAGAACAAGGCCGCGTTGATGGCGGGGGAGAACGCGCCCAGTGGGGCCACGTTCAACAACGCCTTGTTGCTGCTCATGCGTGACCTTCTGCCCAACGGCATGCTGGGGGTCGCGATCGCCGGGTTGCTCGCGTCCTTCATGGCCGGTATGGCCGCCAACCTCAGTTCCTTCAACACCGTCTTCACCTACGACATCTGGCAGACCTACCTGCGCAAGGACCGGCCCGACGGCTACTACCTGCGGGTCGGCCGCGTGGTCACGGCGGTCGCGACCGTGCTCGCCATCGGTACGGCGTTCATCGCGTCCACCTACGCCAACCTGATGGACTACCTGCAGCAGCTGTTCTCGTTCTTCAACGCGCCGCTGTTCGCGACGTTCATCCTCGGGATGTTCTGGCGGCGCATGACCCCGGCCGCCGGCTGGATCGGGCTCGTTTCCGGGACCGCGTCGGCGATTGTCGTGTTCGTCCTCACCGAGAGCGGTGTGTGGACACTGCCGGGGCAGGGTGGCGCGTTCGTCGGCGCCGGTGCCGCGTTCGTGGTCGACATCGTCGTCAGTGTCGCGGTGACCATGGTGACGCGGCCGAAGCCGGCCGAAGAGCTCGTCGGGTTGGTCTGGTCGCTGACACCCAAGGAAAGCCGCCAGCGGGAGGTCACCGGTGAGGACGCCGGCTGGTACCGCAACCCCGGTGTGCTCGCGGGGATCGTCCTGGCCATCACCATCGTGTTGAACATCATCTTCTAGGGAGGCGTGGATGAGTACGCACACCCGCACGTCCGCCTTCGACGTCCGGCTGATCATCGCACTGCTGCTCGGCAGCTACGGTCTGGTGCTGACCGTCCTCGGGCTCTTCTTCGTCACCGACGAGGACAACGCCAAGTCCGCCGGCGTGAACGTCAACCTGTGGACGGGGATCGCGATGCTGGTCGTCGGCGGGTTGTTCGTGCTGTGGGCCGTGTTGCGACCGCTGCGCGTGCCGGCGGGGACCACCACTGACGAGGAGTCCACAGTGGACTGAGGGTTTCGTTGCGGACGTTTCGGGTAGGACGTCGGTATGGCTGGCGCTGAGGAGTACGTGCCCGCGGGTGCGGGCATCGATGAGCTGCGCGCCGCGGTGCACGGCTGCCGCGGCTGTGACCTGTACCAGGACGCGACGCAGGCCGTGTTCGGCGAAGGACCCGCGGACGCGACGGTCCTGATCGTCGGCGAGGTGCCGGGTGACCAGGAGGACAGGCAGGGCCACCCGTTCGTCGGGCCGGCCGGCAAGCTGCTGGACCGCGCGCTCGTCGAGGCCGGCATCGACCGGACCCAGGTGTACGTCACCAACGCGGTCAAGCACTTCAAGTTCAAGCGAGCCGAGCGGGGCAAGCGGCGGATCCACCAGAAGCCCGGCCGCACCGAGGTCGTCGCGTGCCGGCCGTGGCTGCTGGCGGAGCTGGACACCCTCCAGCCGGACCTGGTGGTGCTGCTCGGCGCGACCGCCGCGCAGTCCTTGCTCGGCACGGGTTTCAAGGTGACCCAGGAACGCGGCAAGGTCGTCGACCTGCCCGAACGCCCGGCCCGCGCGGTGGCGACGGTGCACCCGTCGTCGGTGTTGCGTTCGGACGACCGGGAGGCGGCCTACCAGGGCCTGGTCGCGGACCTGAAGTCGGCCGCCTCGGTCATCGGTCAGCGCCAGACGCGGCGGTAGTGCGAGACGCGGCGCGGGGTGGGCAGGGCGAACTTGCGGATCAGGTAGGTCAGCAGAGCCGCGATGACCAGCCACAGGATCGCGGCGATGCCGTCGTTGAGGAACGTCCGCACCTTCTCGTTCGCCGGCATGAACAGGTCACGCAGGCCCAGCGACACCGCGGACGACCAGTCGTTGATGAGCGCGGCGAACCCGTTGCCCTGGTTGGCCGAGCCGAGGACCAGGATGATGTGCAGTGCCAGCACCACGGCGAACACGGCACACACGACGTTGATGACGGTGCACACGATGCCGACGGTCCTGCGACGCCGCTGGTCGGGATCGGCGACCTCTTCCTGCTCGACGACGGGCGCACCCGCCACCGGCTCGGCGACCGGCGGTGGCGGGGCACCGGGCGGCAACGGTTCGGCAGGGTTGAGGTCAAGACGAGTCCGGTCGGGATCCGGTCGGTTCATGGCGAGGCCTCTCCTCCGGCTGGAACAACCAGGAGAGACCTACCCGCGTGGCCGGTCGGCAAACGTGACGGGTGGGGTTGGGCACGTGAGGTTCGCGAGCGTGGACGCTGTCCTTTAGCGTGATCAGATGCGGGTTGGGCGGGTTCGGGTGCGGGCGACACTTCGGCGGCGCGCGCATGCCCTGCGCCTCATGGCCCTGCCGATCCTGCAGTGCTCCGTCGCCGCGGCTATTGCGTGGCTTGTCGCTACGCGGATCTTTGAGCACACGCGGCCGTTCTTCGCGCCCATGGCCGTCGTGATCTGTATCGGGGTGGGGTTCGGGCAACAGCGGTTGCGGCGGGTGGTCGAGCTGGTCGTCGGCGTCAGTGTGGGGATCGGCGTTGGGGATCTGTTCATCTCCCAGGTCGGCGCCGGGTGGTGGCAGCTCGCCCTCGTGCTCGGGCTGGCCATGACGATCTCCGTGTTGCTCGGTGGGGGGACGCTCGTCACGCTTCAGGCCGGGACCTCGGCCATTCTCGTCGCCACCCTGTTGCCGCCCGGGGGCACCGCGGGACTGGACCGCATGGTCGACGCGCTCATCGGTGGCCTGCTCGGGCTCGCGGCGGTCGCGATCATGCCGGGGGACCCGCGGGACGCCCTCGACAAGCGGGCGCGTGACCTCCTCGGCGAGCTCGCCCTCGCGCTCACCGCCGCCGCTGAGGCCATCGCGACGAAGGACCGCGAGATCGCCCAGCGGGCACTCAGCCGGGCCCGCACCCAGCACGCCGGCGACGACTACCGTGCCGCGCTCCGCGCCGCGCGGGAGACCGCGGCCATCTCGCCCCTGCACCGGCGCCAGCGCCACCGCATCGCCCGGTACGTCCGGGCCACCGAACCCATCGACCGCGCCCTGCGCAACAGTCGCGTGCTCCTGCGGCGGACGCGCTCCGCGCTCACCGACGACGAGAAGTTCCCGGTCGCCCTGCCCGACGCCCTCCGGCAGCTGGCCGCCGCGGCCGCCGCGTTCGCCCAGGTCGTCGACGGTGACCCCGCCGAGGTGCGGGCGGCGATCCGGACCGCCGCCCGGACGGTGGACGGCGACGACCTCGAGAACGTCGGGTTCTCGGCACGGGTGGTCACCGCGCAGCTTCGGTCGGTGGCCGTCGACCTCCTGCAGGGCACCGGGCTCGACCACGAGAAGGCCAGGAGCTTCCTGCCCTCGATGGATTAATGGTTGGCCCCCGACGCTTAAGCTGAGCTACATGCTCGACGTGCGACGGATGCAGGTGCTCAGGGCCGTTGTCACCAGCGGCTCGGTCACGGCCGCGGCCACCAACCTCGGCTACACGCCCTCCGCGGTCAGCCAGCAGATCGCCGCGCTCGAGCGGCAGGCCGGGCTCCCGCTGCTGGAGCGCGTCGGCCGCGGCGTCCGGCCGACCGCGGCCGGCCGGCTGCTCACCGAACACGCGGCGATCATCAGCCAGCACGTCGCCGAGGCCGAGACCGCGCTGGCCGACCTGCGGGCGGGCCGCACCGGCCGCCTCGCGATCCGCTACTTCGCCACCGCCGGCGCCGCGCTCGTGCCGCCCGCCCTGGCCAGGCTGCGGACCGAGTACCCGCGCGTGCAGGTCGACCTCAAGCTGATCGACCCCGGCGACCAGCTCGCGGAGGTCGAGCGCGGCGACGCGGACCTGGCGATCACCGTCTCGCCCCGCGAACGGCCGAAGGACGGCATCCGTCTGGTCCACCTGCTCGACGACCCCTACGACGCCGTGCTCCCGAAAGGACACCGGCTCGCGGCCAAGCGCGTGCTGGACCTCACCGAGCTGGCCGACGAGCCGTGGGTCAACAACGAGCTGTCCGCGGGTCCGTGCCTGGAACGCATGCTCGAGGCGTGCGCGGCCGCCGGGTTCAACCCGAACTTCGTCGTCGAGAGCGATGACTACGCCACCGCCCAAGGGTTCGTCGCTGCGGGACTCGGAGTAACGCTCATCCCCCGGTTGGGGCTCGGACAGCGTCACCCGGGAGTAGTCGTGCGTCGCGTCCGCAAACCCGAACCGGTGCGGTCGATCCACGCCGCGGTCCGGGAGGCTTCCCTTGCGCAGCCGGCACTTGTGGGTCTGCTCGACGCGCTGCGGGACGCCGCGAAGCAGTGACTTCACCCGAGTGGACGAATCACGTTCACAGTAACGCACCGTGATGTGACATGTGCGTGGTTGAACCATGACGGTTTGCACTAAAGCCGGGCAGTGCATGTGGCGCACGATGGCTCTCGGAATTCGAGCCGATGAGCGGAGCAACCGGGATGGATCAGGAGTACCAGCAGTTCTGCATGGCCGACCCGTCCTTTTATGACACCATGCATTCCGAGGACACCGCGGGAGAATCTTTCGCGACCGCGTCCCGGCCGCTGCCCGAAGGCTGGACGATGAGCCCGCAGGACGACTGGCTCGTGCTCAACCCACGCGTCCGGCAGAGCATTCCCGCGCAGGGCTGGAAGATCCACGCTTCGGCCACAATGGACAACGCCGACCGGGTGCTCGACGCGATCTGGGAATACTGCGTCGCGCGCGGTATATCGTTCAAGTTCCTCCGCTCGAGCTCGGCGTTGCTCGCCCGGGTCAGCAAGTACGCCCCGCGTGGATATTCTGGGAAACTGGTAACGATTTACCCGGAAAACGACGAGGCCTGCGAAAAAATACTCACCGAGCTGGGCGAACAGCTCGACGGCGAGCCGAGCTCGTACATCCTGAGCGACCTGCGTTGGGGCACGGGACCGCTGTACGTCCGGTACGGCGCCTTCACCAGCCAGTACACAGTGGACGACAGCGGAACGGTGGTCCCGGCGATCGCCGACGCGGAGGGCAACCTCGTCCCCGACCGGCGGGGCCCGGTCTTCCACGTGCCGTCGTGGATCACGCTGCCCGCGTTCCTCGAGCCGCACCTGGCCGCCCGCAACTCCGTCACCACCACCGGCATCCCGTACACGATCGAGCGAGTGCTGCACTTCTCCAACGGCGGCGGCATCTACCTCGGCCGCGACACCCGCAACGACGAGCAGGTGGTGCTCAAGGAGGCGCGCCCGCACGCCGGTCTCGACTCCCGGTTCCACGACGCGGTCCGCCGCCTCGAACGCGAGCACGAGACGCTCACCAAGCTGGCCGGCATCCCGGGCATCCCCAAGGTGCACGACCTCTTCTGGCTGGGCGAGCACCGGTTCCTCGTCATGGAGTACGTCGAGGGCGAGACGCTCGGCAAGGCCATCGTGCTGCGCTACCCGCTGATCGACCCCGACACGACTCCCGAGGAGTTCGACCGCTACACGTTGTGGGCCAAGGACATCCACCGGCAGGTCAGCGAGACCATCGCGCAGGTGCACGAGCGCGGGATCGTCTACGGCGACCTGCACCTGTGGAACATCATCGTGCGTGCGGACGACACGATCGCGCTGCTCGACTTCGAGGTGACCGCCCCGATCGAGGAGGCGACCCGCCCGGCGCTGGTCAACCCCGGGTTCGCGCCGCCCCTCGGCTCGCGCGGGGTCCACATCGACGACTACGCCCTGGCCTGCCTCAACTTCGCGGTGTTCCTGCCGATGACGGACGTGATCGGCATGCACCGGCCGAAGGCACGGGAGTTCGCGGACATCATCACCGAGAAGTTCGGCGTCTCCCGCGAGTACCTCCAGCCGGCGCTCGACCTGATCGTGCCCCCGGGCACCCCGGAACTGCCGCGCCCCCGGTTCGAGCCCGACCCGGCCGGGTGGCCCGAGCTGCGGGACGGGCTGGCCCGCGCGATCCGCGCGAGTGCCACCCCGGACCGCGACGACCGGCTGTTCCCCGGCGATCCGCAGCAGTTCGCGGTCGGCGGCCTCGGCCTCGCCTACGGTGCGGCCGGCGTGCTGTACACCTTGGACGTCACCGGCGCCGGCCGGGACGAGGGGCACGAGCGGTGGCTGATCGAGCGGGCGACCAACCCGGCCAGCGGCAGCAGGCTCGGCCTCTACGAGGGTCTGCACGGCGCCGCGTTCACACTGGCGCACCTCGGTTACCGGCAGGAGGCGCTCGACGTCGTCGACGTCTGCCTGCGCGAGAACTGGGAGACGATGGGCCACGACCTGTTCGGCGGCGTGTCCGGGATCGGGCTGAACCTGCTGCACCTCGCCGACGCCACCGGCGAGCCGGCACTGCGCGTCGCGGCACGCCGGGCCGCGGACCTGGTCGCGGCCGCCCAGGTCCCCGAGGTGTCCACCGAGGACGATCCCATCAGTGGCTCCGGCCAGCCGTGGGCCGGCCTGTTCCGCGGCCGGTCGGGCGCCGCGCTGTTCCTGATCCGCATGTTCGAGGACACGGGCGAGACCGACTACCTCGACGCGGCCGCGGAGGCGCTGCGGTTCGACCTGCGCCGCTGTGTCTGGCAGGACAACGGCATCCTCGAGGTCAACGAGGGCTGGCGGACCATGCCCTACCTCGACGGCGGCAGCATCGGCATCGGCATGGTGCTCGACGAGTACCTGCTCCACCGACCGGACGAGTACTTCACGAAGGCGTCCGTGGCCGCGGCACGCGCGGCGCGGTCACCCATGTACATCCTGCCGGGCCTGCTCCAGGGTCGCGCCGGCGTGCTGCTCTACCTGGCTGAGCGGTCCGCCGACGCGGCGGCCGACCCGGACGTGGCCCGGCAGGTCCGCAACCTCGCCTGGCAGGCGCTGCCCTACGGCGGCGGCATCGCCTTCCCCGGCACCGCGCTGCTGCGACTGTCCATGGACCTCTCGACCGGCACCACCGGCGTGCTGCTCGCGCTCGGCGCGGCACTGCACGACCAGCCGGTGCACGCCCCGCTGCTCGTCCCGTCCCGAGCCCCCGCGGTGGGGCGGGGCGAGCCACCACAGACCCCCACGCCAGCAGGCGTGGGTCAGTAGGAAAAACCCCCGAAAAAGGAGCCAGTCATGGCGCTTCTCGACCTCCAGGGCATGGAGCAGGCCCCGCAGAACGGCGGCGGCGGTCACAGCAACAGCAGCACCAACTCCTGCCCGTCGAACGTCTCCGCGACCCTGTGTGGCCCGCACTCGGTGCTGAGCCTGCTGCTCTGCTTCGCGTGACATCCGCAGGATGCTGAACAGACCGCGGTCCCGGACAACTGGCGTTTGTCCGGGGCCGCGGCCCTGTGGAAAGGGTACCCGTGACTGCGTTCGCTGAGACGGCCAAAAAGGCCGGCGGCTGGCTGCCGGTGATCGGGACCTGCGCGTTGCTGGGCACGCTCGGCACGCTCGCGCTGCCCGTGACCCTCGGCAGGGCCGTCGACTCGATCGTCACCGGCGGCGCGCCGGGCTGGTTCTGGCTGGCCGTCGGGCTGGTGGTGCTCGGGATCGCCGTCGACCTCGTGGACGTCTATGCGGGCACGGCGTGTGTGGCCGGCACGACCGCGTGGTTGCGGGACCGGTTGGTGCGGCACGTGCTGTCGGTGGGGCCGCGGCACGGTTTCGACACCGGTGACCTGGTGAGCCGGGTGTCGGGCAACGCGGGGGAGGCGGCGCAGGCCGGACCGGCCGTGGTCACGGTGTGGCTGGCGGTGCTGCCACCGGTCGGCAGCCTGGTTCTGCTGGCGTACCTGGACATCTGGCTGGCGGTCGCGTTCCTCGGCGGGCTCACGCTCGTCGCGGTGGTGGTGCGGCTGTTCACCCTGCGGACCACGGCGCTGGTGACCGCCTACCTGGCGGTGCAGGGCCGGCTCGCGGCGCGGCTGTCGGAGTCGCTGACCGGGTTGCGCACGATCGCGGCGGCCGGCACGGTCGACCGCGAGGAGCGGCGGGTGCTCACGGAGCTGCCCGCGCTGCACGCGGAGGGGATGCGGACCTGGCGGGTGCTGTCCGGGTCGGCGGCGCAGGGGTTGGTGGTGGGGCAGCTGGTGCTGGTGGCGGTCCTGGGCACCGGTGGTTGGGAGCTGGCGGCGGGGCGGTTGACGCCCGGTGAGCTGTTCGCGGCCGGGCAGTACGCGATGCTCGGCGCGGGGCTCGGGAGCCTGACGGGGATCTTCGGCCGGCTGGCGCGGGCCCGGGCCGGCGCGTCGCGGGTCGGTGAGGTGCTGGCGCCGTCGCCGGTGCCGTACGGGGCTTCGGTGCTGCCGCCCGGCCCGGGCCGGCTGGAGTTCCGCGGGGTGTCGGCGGACGCGCTGCTCGCCGACGTCTCCTTCGTGGTGCCGGGCGGGGAGTTCGCCGCGGTGGTCGGCCGGTCGGGTGCCGGGAAGTCGGTGCTGGCCGGGTTGGCGGCGCGGTTGCGGGATCCGTCGGCCGGGCAGGTGCTGCTGGACGGGGTGCCGCTGCCGGCGTTGGCGCACGACGACCTGCGTGCCGCGGTGGGGTGCGCGTTCGAACGGCCCTGCCTGGTGGGTGCGACGGTCGGTGCGGCGGTCCAGCCGGGCGGCGAGGCGGCGGCACGGGCGACGTACGCGCACGAGTTCGTGTCGCGACTGCCGTCCGGCTACGAGACGCCCCTGACGGAGGCGCCGATGTCGGGCGGTGAGCTGCAGCGGCTGGGCCTCGCCCGCTCGTGGGCGGCGACGCGCCTGCTGGTCCTGGACGACGCGACGTCCAGTGTGGACATGGTGACGGAGATGCGCATCAGCGAGGCGATGGCGGGCGCCGGCGGGCGGACGAGGCTGGTGGTGACCCACCGGCTGTCGACCGCCGCACGCGCGGACCTGGTGATATGGCTGGAGAACGGCCGCGTGCGCGCGGTCGGCCCGCACGAGGAGCTGTGGCAGGACGGCGACTACCGCGAGGTGTTCGGGTGAGGCGTGAAGTGCGGTTCGCCCTCCGGTCGCTCAGGCCGCGGCCGACGCTGTCCCTCGTCGCGTGGTCCGTGCCCGAGGCGTTGCCCGCCGCGCTGTCCGGGCTGGTCGTCGCCAATGCCGTCGACCGGGGATTCCTCGCGGGGAAGCCCGTGTCGGGTGCGATCTGGCTCGCCTCCCTCCTGCTCGTCTCGGTGGTCGGCGCCGCCGGCACGCGCATGGTGTTCAGGAGACTCGGCGACCTCGCCGAGCCGTTCCGGGACGATCTCGTGCGGCGGGTGGTCGGCGGGGCCCTGCGCAACGGCATCGCCGAGCGGCCCGACCACGGCGCGCTCGCCCGGCTCACGCGGCAGGTCGAGATCGTGCGGGACACCTACGCCGGGCTCGTCATCGTCATCCGCGGGTTCATCGTCACGGTCATCGGTGTGGTCGCCGGTGTGCTGTCCGTCGCGCCGGTCGTCTCGCTGCTGATCCTGCCGCCGTTCCTGGTGGGGCTCGGTGGGTTCATCGCCATCCTGGGCCTCGCCGCCGCGCGGCAGCGGGCCTCCGTGCTCGCCGACGAACGGCTCAGCGCCGCCGCCGGGCAGGTGTTCGCCGGCGTCCGGGACGTCATGGCCTGCGGGACCGAGCGGCAGGCCGCGGCGCTGGTCAGGAAACCGATCGACGAGCAGGCCGCCGCCGAGCGGGCCCTGGCCGGGGTCGCCGCGCTGCGGACCGCCTGCTTCGCCGTCGGCGGCTGGCTGCCGCTGCTCGTCCTGCTCTTCGCCGGGCCCTCGCTGACGCGGCACGGGCTCACCGCGGGGGAGCTGCTCGGCGGCCTCACCTATGTCCTCTTCGGACTCCAGCCCGCGCTGCAGAGCTTCGTCGCCGGGGTCGGCGGCAGCGGGTTGCGGTTCGTGATCACGCTCGGGCGGGTGCTCGAGGCGAGCCACGTGCCACCGGCGGCCCCCTGCGAACGCACCACCGGACACGCGGTGGTACTCAACGGCGTCACCTTCGCCTACGGCCCGCATGCCGAGCCCGTCGTGCGCGATCTCGATCTCACCGTCGAACCGGGGGAGCACCTCGCCGTCGTCGGGCCCTCGGGCATCGGCAAGTCCACTGTGGCCAGTCTGGTCTGCGGCCTGCGGGAGCCCGACCAGGGGGACGTCCAGGCCCCCGCGGACAGGGTTCTCATCCCCCAGGAGGCGTACGTCTTCACCGGCACCCTGCGGGAGAACCTCACCTACCTGCGCCCCGACGCCACCACCGCCGAACTGGACGCCGCGGCCGAGGCCATCGGCGTGGAGCTCGGGGACTACGACGCCGACATCCGCCCCCAGGACATGTCCGCCGGTGAGCGCCAGCTCGTCGCGCTCGTCCGGGCCTACCTCTCACCGGCGCCGCTCGTCGTGCTCGACGAGGCGACCTGCCACCTCGACCCGGCCGCCGAGCGGCGGGCCGAGCTGGCGTTCGCCGAACGGCCCGGGACGCTGATCGTGATCGCCCACCGGATCAGCTCCGCGCTGCGAGCCGAGCGGATCCTCGTGCTCGACGGCACGGGCGCCACGGTGGGCGACCACGACAGGCTCATCGACATCTCCCCGCTCTACCGCGATCTCCTCGGCCACTGGGAGGCCGGCCGGACCCCGGCTCCGGCTTCACAGCCAACCTGACTCCGTGGCGATCCGGATCGCGTCGATCCTGGTCCTGGCCCCCGTTTTGTTCATGGCGTTCGACAGGTAGTTGCGCACTGTCCCCGGTGACAGGGACAGCTGTTTGGCGATCTCCGGGCCGCTCGCGCCCTCCGCCGCGAGCCGCAGCACGGTCAGCTCCCTCGGGGTGAACGGGTTGCTGCCGGCCGACAACGCCGCGACCACGAGGTTCGCGTCGATCACCGTGCCCCCGTCCGCGACGTTCCGGATCGCGTGCAACAACCGGGTCGCGGGAGCGTTCTTGTCAATCAATCCGGATACGTCCGCGGCGAGCAGACGTTTCAGCAGGCCGGCGGGTCGGGTCACCGTCAACGCGACGATCTGGCACTCGGGTAACTTTTTGCGCAACTCGTGCACGGTGGTGAGACCTTTGTTCTCGGGCATGTCCGCCGCGATCACCGCGACGTCGGGTCTCAGGCGCAAAGCCACGGACACGGCTTGCTGATCACATTTCAGGTCCGCTATGACCTCGATGTCCTCCTCGTCGTCCAGCAGGCTCACCAGTGCGGTGCGGAGAAGATCCATGTCCTCCGCCAGTAACACGCGAATCGATCTTCCATCCTCCAGCTCAGCCGAGTCCTTGGAGCCTTGACGCGTCATGCCTCTCCTCCTGGGGACGGTAATCAGCCTGGTGCGGCGACCCCATCCGACCGCCGTTCCCACAGGTAGTGTGTCCCGGCGATCTGAAATCTCGTTACCAGTCGTCCTACGCCTGGAGTAACGAGAGAAACATTCAGGTGGATACGCGTCCGTAATGCTACGGAAAATATGCGCCGAAATTCTCGCCTGGCCCGTTGGGGTGATTTCCTGAAAATGAGCCGTCTGGTGCAGCTGCACTACGGCAACCGGCCCAGACGGCTCATCCGTCAAGTAGTTCAGACCTGAGTCAGGGCGGCCGAGAACGCACTGGCCACGAGCGGTGTGTAGCCGGTGGCCTGTCCGGTGGTGTTCGGGTGGTAGGACTCGAGGACCGGGTTCGAGAGACCGTTGAGCCACTCCACGTCGTCGCAGACCGCGTGGCCGGTGAACGCCGAGCGGACGTCGACGAAGCGGAACCCGTGCGCCGCCGCCCGGCCGCCGATGGTGGTGGCGAGCAGGTCGGCCGTGGCGTTCAGCGAGGCCTGCTCCGACGGGCTGATCCGCGCCCCGACGTTGCACTCCTCGCCGTTGAACAGGCGTGGGTAGCCGACCACGAGCACCTTCGCGTTCGGCGCCTTCGCCCGGATCTGGTTGTAGAGGTTGTCGAGCGTGCCGGGCAGTGTGTTGCGGATGTAGTTGTTGGCATTGTTGATCTCCGTCGTGCAGGTCCACGGCCACGGCAGCGCGCACCGCGTGATCACGTCCGCGAAGCCGGCGTCGTTGCCGCCGACGGACACGGTCACGAGCGCGGTGCTCGCGGTGAGGCTGCCGAGCTGGTTCAGCACGTCGGACACCCGCGCGCCGGAGCACGCGGCGAAGGTCAGCGGGGCGCCGAGCTGGGCGGCGACCTTGACCGGGTAGGCGAGTGGACTGCGGTAGCAGGAGCCGCTGTCCGAGTAGTAGGTCCTGGTGCCGACGCCGGACGAGTACGAGTCGCCGAGCGCGGTGTAGGGACCGGCCGCCGCCTGGGCCTGGTCGACGCCGGTGAGGCACAGCAGGGTGACGGCGGCGGAAACGAGAGTTAATCGGAAGGAATTCTTACGGATACGCATGGGCTGCCTCCACACGCTCGCAGGGAGTCCAGGGATTACCTGGGCAAATATCAGCGTGCGGTCCTGTGTGGGCGGTCGGCAATCGTCCGTTGAGGTAGGAATTTTCCTCTTCTGGAGCGATACGGCAACTTTCCGTCAACGTAGGCTCGGGGCATGTGCCGAAACATCACCGCACTGCGTGGGCTCGAGCCGGCGGCCACGGCCGAGGAGATCGAGGCGGCCGCACGCCAGTACGTCCGCAAGGTGTCCGGCGTGCAGACGGTCACCGACAACACCCGCGAGCCGTTCGAGCGGGCGGTCGCCGAGGTCGCCGCCGCCACGACGCGGTTGCTGGCCGAGCTGCCACCCCGCAAGCAGCCACCGACGACGGTGCCGCCGCTGCGCCGACCGGAGGTCCGCGCCCGGATAGCCGCGAAGGCCGCCAAAGGGTGACCGTCTGTGAGCGGCCGCCGGCGTCTGGACTGGCGAGCACGAAGATTCCTGCGCGAGGAACGAGCCCGGGAATCTTCGCGCGCAGGAGGGAAGACGCCGGGTACAGGCCGCGAACCGCCGAGCGGAGCGAGGCAATCAGACACTGTGAGTTCTCCCACGGAAGATGTGTCCTGATGCGGTACGCAGCGTGAACTCGCGGTAAAGTCGCGGGTTGCTCGCTGCCCAACGCCCGGATGCAGCGCCCGAACCACGGAGGACTCCTTGCGCCTGCGTCTGGCCGGTGGTCGATGACCGCCGTCTGTGAAGCGACCCCGATCTACGAGCTGACCGTGCCCCTGGCCCGGTTCAGCGGTGCCCCGGCGGCGCGGCCGCGCACCCTCAACGACGTGTTCGCCGACACCGTGGCCCGGTACCCGGCAGCGCTCGCCATCGACGACGGCACCACCGCGTTCACCTACGCGGAGCTGGGCCAGGCCGTCGACGAGCTGCGCCAGAAGCTGGTCGCGGAGGGGATCGGCAGCGGCGACCGGATCGGCGTCCGCGTGCCGTCCGGCACCGCCGACCTGTACGTCTCGATCCTGGCCGTGCTCGCGGCCGGCGCCGCGTACGTGCCGGTCGACTTCGAGGACCCGGACGAGCGCGCCGACCTGGTGTTCGGCGAGGCCGGCGTGTGCGCGGTGCTCGGCGAGGGCCGCGCGCTGGCCATGCGGGACGCGCCGCTCGGCCGCGATCGGGCCGCCGGTGTCTGGACTGAGCGAGCAGCGGAGGCCGTGAGCGAAGCGAACCGGCGGGCAGCGCAGGGAGGGAAGACACCGGGTACAGGCTCGATCGCCAGCGAGCGGAGCGAGCAAGGCCAGCACTGCGAGCCGGCCGGTCTGGACGACGACGCCTGGATCATCTTCACCTCCGGCTCCACCGGCAAGCCCAAGGGCGTCGCGGTCAGCCACCGCTCGGCGGCCGCGTTCGTCGACGCCGAGGCGGGGATGTTCCTGGTCGATGAGCCGATCGGGCCCGACGACCGCGTGCTCGCCGGCCTGTCCGTCGCCTTCGACGCCTCCTGCGAGGAGATGTGGCTGGCCTGGCGCCACGGCGCGTGCCTGGTGCCGGCGCCGCGGTGGCTCGTCCGCACCGGCGTCGACCTCGGGCCGTGGCTGGTCGAGCAGGAGATCACGGTCGTCTCCACGGTCCCGACGCTGGTCGCGCTCTGGCCGGCCGAGGCGCTGGACGACGTGCGGCTGCTCATCCTCGGCGGCGAGGCGTGCCCACCCGAGCTGGCCGAGCGCCTCACCCAGGACGGCCGCGAGGTGTGGAACACCTACGGCCCGACCGAGGCGACCGTCGTCGCGTGCGGCGCCCGGATGACCGGCGAGGGACCCGTGCGGATCGGCCTTCCCCTCGCCGGTTGGGAACTTGCCGTCGTCGACCCCGCCGGAGACGTCGTACCTATGGGGGAAACCGGCGAGCTGGTGATCGGCGGCGTCGGCCTTGCCCGCTACCTCGACCCGGCCAAGGACGCCGAGAAGTACGCCCCGCTGCCGTCGCTCGGCTGGGCGCGTGCCTACCGCAGCGGTGACCTCGTCCGCGCCGAGCCCGACGGCCTGGTGTTCCTCGGCCGTGCCGACGAGCAGGTCAAGCTGGGCGGCCGGCGCATCGAGCTGGGTGAGATCGACGCCGCGTTGCAGGCGCTGCCGCAGGTGACCGGGGCGGCCGCCGCCGTCCGGACGACCGCGGCCGGCACCCAGCTGCTCGTCGGCTACGTCGTCGCCGGGCCGGACTTCGACGCCGACCACGCCGTCGCACGGCTCCGCGAGGCACTGCCCGCGGCGCTGGTCCCGCGGCTCGCGGTCGTCGACACGCTGCCGACCCGCACGTCCGGCAAGGTCGACCGGAACGCGCTGCCCTGGCCGCTGGACCTCGGAGCAGTGGAGACCGAAGAGCTCCACGGCACCCAGGCGTGGCTCGGCGAGCGCTGGGCCGAGGTGCTGGGCACCCTGCCGGCCGGCCCGTCGGCGGACTTCTTCGCCGCCGGCGGCGGCAGCCTCGCCGCGGCACGGCTCGTCTCGCTGGTCCGGGCCGACTACCCGACCGTGTCGGTCACCGACGTCTACCACGCGCCGACGGTCGCCGGCCTCGCCGCGCGGCTCGACGAGCTGGCCGGCACGCACACCGAGGCCAGGACCGTCACACCCGTGCCCCGCCGGGCGGCGGTGATACAGACGCTCGCGATGATCCCGCTGCTCACGCTCGTCGGCCTGCGCTGGACCGTCGTCCTCGCCGCGGTCGGGAACGTGGTCGGCTACCCGTGGACCGTGTCCTGGTGGCTGGTCGGCCTCGGCTGGCTGCTGCTGTTCAGCCCGCCCGGCCGCCTCGCGATCGCCGCCGGTGGCGCCCGGTTGCTGCTGCGCGGGGTCAAGCCCGGCACCTACCGCCGCGGTGGGGGTGTCCACCTGCGCCTGTGGGCCGCCGAGCAGCTGGCCGAGCGGTCCGGCGCGACGGACCTCACCGGCTCCTGGCTCACGAACTACGCCCGCGCGCTCGGCGCCAGGATCGCCGAGGACGTGGACCTGCACTCCCTGCCGCCCGTGACCGGCATGCTCAAGATCGGCAAGGGTGCCGCGGTCGAGCCCGAGGTCGACCTGTCCGGGCACTGGGTCGACGGCGACCTCGTGCACATCGGCAAGATCCGCATCGGCGCCGGCGCGGTGGTCGGCGCGCGCAGCACGCTGTTCCCCGGCACCCGCGTCGGCAAGCGGGCCGAGATCGCGGCCGGCTCCGGCGTCACCGGCTCGGTCCCGACCGGGCAGCGCTGGTCCGGCGTGCCCGCGGTGAAGGACGGCAAGGGCACCCGCCGCTGGCCCAAGGCCCGCCCGGCCCGCCCGCGCACCTGGCGCGCGATCTACGACACGACCTCTGTCGGGCTGGCCTTGCTGCCGGCCGTGTCCGCGCTGCCGGCGCTGTGGCTGGCGACCGCGTTCCCCCGGACGCTCGGTGGCCTGCTCGCGGCCGTGCCCGCCGCGACCGTGGCCTGGCTCGCGACGTACGCGCTGGTCACGCTGGTCTCGGTCCGCCTGCTCGGCATCGGCCTGCGCGAGGGGCACCACCCCGTCCGCGGCCGGGTCGCGTGGCAGGCGTGGGCGACGCTGCGGCTCATGGACGCCGCCCGGAGCCTGCTGTTCCCGCTGTACGCGGGCCTCGCCACGCCGGTCTGGCTGCGTGCGCTCGGCATGAAGATCGGCCGGGGCGCCGAGGTGTCGACCGTGGTCGCGCTGCCGACCATGACGACCGTCGGCGACGGTGCGTTCCTCGCCGACGACACCATGGTCGCCGCGTACGAACTCGGTGGCGGCTGGCTGCACCTCGGATGTGTCCGGGTCGGCAAGAAGGCGTTCGTGGGCAACTCCGGCATGGCCGCGCCCGGCCGTTCCGTGCCGAAGCGCGGCCTGGTCGGGGTGCTGTCCGCGGCGCCGAAACGCGCCAAGGCCGGCAGCTCCTACCTGGGCATGCCGCCGATGAAGCTGCCCCGCGTCGCCGAGGACGGCGACGCCGAGCGCACCTACAAGCCGTCCCGCCGGCTGCTCGTCGCCCGCGCGCTGGTCGAGCTGTGCCGGGTCGTGCCGGTCATGTGCTCCGTCGCGCTCGCCGTGCTGGTCCTCGCGGGCATCGCCACGCTGGGCTTCCCGCTGGGGCTGCTGCTGGGCGGTGTGCTCCTCGGCGCCGCCGGGGTCGTCGCATGCCTGGTCGCCGCGGCCGCGAAGTGGTTGCTGGTCGGCCGGTTCCGGGCCCGCAACCACCCGCTGTGGAGCTCCGCGGTGTGGCGGGGCGAGCTGGCGGACACGTTCGTCGAGGTCCTCGCGGTGCCGTGGCTCGTCGGCTCGGCCGGCGGCACGCCGGTGATGTCGTGGTGGCTGCGTATGATCGGCGCGCGGGTCGGGCGGGGCGTGTGGTGCGATTCGTACTGGCTGCCCGAGGCCGACCTGGTCCACCTGGGTGACGGGGCGACGGTGAACCGGGGCTGTGTTGTACAAACCCACCTGTTCCATGATCGGATCCTGCGCATGGACCAGGTAACCCTTTCCGCCGGCGCGACGCTCGGGCCGCACGGGATCGTCCTGCCCGGAACGACGATCGGCGCGCACGCGTGCGTCGGACCGGCGTCGCTCGTGATGGCCGGCGAACAGGTGCCGGCCGGCACGCGGTGGCTGGGCAACCCCGTATCGGCATGGTGCTGACCCATGTCCGGGTCTCCCACTACGACCTGGAGTTACGGACGAAACCGTCGATAGGACGCCTTGCCGCGAGGGCACGGCTGACCGTCCTCGCGGCTGCCATGGATGCCCCGCTCGAGCTGGACTTCGGGTCGCTGCGGGTCGAGCGGGTGCTCGTGGACGGCCTGCCGGCGCGCTGGACCCAGCGCGCCGGCAAGCTGCGGATCCGCGGCCGGTTCCTGGTGGACACGCCGTTCCCGGTCGAGGTCCGCTACGCCGGGCGCCCCGAGCCGGTCCACACCCGGTACTGGGGCGACGTCGGCTGGGACGAGCTGACCGACGGCGTGATCGTCGCGAGCCAACCCGTCGGCGCGCCGTCCTGGTTCCCCTGCGTCGACGCCGTCGGCGCGAAGGCGTCCTTCCGGATCTCGGTCACCGCGCCGATCGCGTACACCGTGGTGGCCAACGGCGTGCTCACGTCCCGCGCGTCGAGCGGCTCGACCACCACGTGGACGTACGTGGCCGACGAGCCGATGGCGCCCTACCTCGCGACCGTCCAGATCGGACACTACGAGCGGGTGCTGCTGTCGAGCAGGCAGATCCTGGCCGCGCCACACGCCCGACTACCCGCCGCGCAGCGGGACTTCGCGCGGCAGCCAGGCATGATGCGCCTGTTCACCGAGCTGTTCGGGCCGTACCCGTTCGCCGAGTACGCGGTCGTCGTCACCGACGACGAGCTGGAGGTGCCGGTCGAGGCGCAGGGCCTGTCGATCTTCGGCGCCAACCACGTCGACGGGGCCCGCGGGTTCGAGCGGCTGGTCGCGCACGAGCTGGCCCACCAGTGGTTCGGCAACAGCGTCGGGCTGGCGGACTGGCGGCACATCTGGCTGAACGAGGGCTTCGCCGCCTACGCGGAGTGGTTGTGGTCGGAGCGGTCCGGCGGGCCGTCCGCCACCACGCTGGCCGAACGATCACGTGGTGTGCTGGCCGGGCTGCCCCAGAACCTGCGGATCGGTGACCCGCCGCCGCGCGACATGTTCGACGACCGCCTCTACCGGCGGGGGGCCCTGACCCTGCACACGTTGCGTGCCCAGTTGGGTGACCGGCCGTTCTTCGCGTTGTTGCGGGAGTGGACCGACAGGTACCGGCACGGCACCGCGACCACCGACGACTTCGTCACGCTGGCGGAGCGGCACGCGGGCCGGTCGCTGCGTGGTTTCTTCGATCAGTGGCTGTTCCGGACGGCACTCCCATGAAGGTGGGGGTCCCCGGCTTGGCCGTTCGGCGGTTTTAGACTGCGGACCTTCCCAGTGCGAGGAGTGTGTGCGTGTCAGAGCCGAACGGTTCGCCGAACGGCGTGACGGAACTGGCGATGGGGCAGCGCCCTGTCGGCCTGGTGGTCGGCACCGTCGCCGCCAGCCCGTTGGAGTTCTCCGTCGGCGTCGCCGCCGACCAGTACCTGCAGCTCGACGACGTGGTCGTGACCCGGCGCAAGCTGCCGGACGGGTCCGAGGTGCAGATCGCCGGCGTGGTCACCAACGTCGAGGCCGGGCACGAGGGCGCCCGCTTCGCCTCCGACGTGTTCCTGATCGAGCAGGGCGCGCTGCCGGCCGAGGTGTCCGAGGTCGCCGAGGTCACGGTCACCCGGGTCGAGCCCGAGGTGTACGTGCCGCCACGGCCCGGCCAGCCGGTGAACCGGGCGACCGGGGACGAACGGGACTCCGCGCTGTACTTCGACACCATGGCCGACGCGAAGGTGCCGGTCGGCATCGGGCGCGACGGGCAGCCGGTGTTCCTCAACTTCGACTTCGTGGACGGCACACGCGGCGGGCACGTGTCGATCTCCGGCGTGTCCGGCATCGCCACCAAGACCTCGTTCGCCACGTTCCTGCTGCACTCGATCTTCAACTGCGGCGTGCTTGCCGGCGAGGCGCACAACACCAAGGCGTTGATCTTCTCGGTCAAGGGCGAGGACCTGCTGTTCCTCGACTACGACAACTCGCGGCTGCGGGACGAGTTCCGGGCGAAGTACGGGCTGCTGGGCCTGCCGGCGTCCTCGTTCCGGAACGTGCAGGTGTTCGCGCCGCCCCGGCCGGGTGACCCCAACGGGACGCCGGACGTGCGGGCGCGTGACCGTGCGGTCAGCCCGTTCTACTGGACGCTCGCCGAGTTCTGCGAGCAGGAGCTGATGCCGTTCGTGTTCGCCGACGGCGAGGACGAACGCGCCCAGTACACGATGCTGATCGGCCAGGTGGCCGCGCGGCTGCGGCGTGATCACCAGAAGGTCGGCGCGGACGGGGCGATCTCGATCTCCGGGGTCGACGCCCGCAACGGCGGCCCTCTTCGGACGTTCGACCAGCTCGTGGCCCTGATCGAGGACGAGCTGCTCGACGAGGACCTGCGCCGCGACTGGGTGGCGGGGTCGACGTCGATGGGCAGTGTCAACGCGTTCCTACGGCGGCTGCGGTCCGCGGTGAAACCACTCGACCGGCTGATCCGCGCGGACCTCGCCGACCGCGGCGGCCGGTCGCTCACGACGTCGAAGGCGCAGGTCACGGTCATCGACCTGCACAACCTGCCGGACCGCGCGCAGCGGTTCGTGGTCGGTGTGTCGCTGCGGCAGGAGTTCCGGCGCAAGGAGGAGCAGGGGACCGCGCGGCCGCTGATGTTCATCGTGCTGGACGAGCTGAACAAGTACGCCCCGCGCGACGGCGACAGCCCGATCAAGCAGATCCTGCTGGACGTGGCCGAGCGTGGCCGTTCGCTGGGCGTGATCCTCATCGGCGCGCAGCAGACGGCGTCGGAGGTCGAGCGGCGGATCGTGGCGAACTGCTCCATCCGCGTGGCCGGCCGGCTCGATCCGGCGGAGGCGTCCCGTCCGGAGTACGGCTACCTGCCGCCCGCGCAGCGGCAGCGGGCCACGATCGCCAAGCCGGGCACGATGTTCGTGTCGCAGCCGGACATCCCGGTGCCGCTGGCCATCGAGTTCCCGTTCCCCGCGTGGGCGACGCGGTCCTCGGAGAAGGGCACGTGGAACGGCGTCGACGACGGCCCCAAGCCACCGGCCGACCCGTTCGCAGGGCTCGACGACGATCCACCGCCGTTCTGAGGGGTTCTCTGTGAAGATCCTGCACACGGCCGACTGGCACGTCGGCAAGGTGCTGAAGAACCAGCCACGCATCGACGAGCAGCGGGCCGTCCTCCGCGACCTGGTGCGGATCGCGAACGAGGAGGACGTCGACCTCGTCATCGTCGCCGGCGACCTGTTCGAGACCACCGCGCCGAGCCCGCAGGCGCAGGGCCTGGTCATGCAGACCCTCATGGCACTGCGCGCCGAGGGCCGGCACGTGGTCGTCCTCGCCGGCAACCACGACAACTCCCGCCTGGTGCAGGACGTGTACCGGCCCGTTCTCGGCGCGCTGGGGCTGCACGTGGTCGGCACCCCGCAGCGTCCGGACCGCGGCGGCACCGTCACGCTCGACGTGAAGTCGGGGGAGCAGGCCGTCGTCGCGGCGCTGCCGTTCCTCTCCCACCGGGTCGCCGTCCGCGCCGCCGAGGCCCTCCTCCACGCGCCCTCGCAGCACAACCAGGACTACGCCAACCGCATGCGGTCGATCATCGGCATGCTCTGCGAGGGTTTCACCGGCGACACGGTCAACCTCGTCACCACCCACGCGACGCTGCTCGGCGGCCGGTGGGGCGGCGGTGAACGGTCCGTGCAGTCCCTGCTGGGTTACGAGGTGCCACCGGACACCTTTCCCGTCAGCACCCACTACGCCGCCCTCGGCCACCTGCACCGGTACCAGCAGATCGACGGTCCCTGCCCCATCGCGTACTCGGGCTCGCCGATCGCGCTGGACTTCGGTGAGGAGGACAACGAGTCGGTCGCGGTGATCGTGCAGGCCACCCCGGACAGCCGCGCCACCATCCGGCCGGTGCCGCTGACCGGCGGCCGGCGGCTCACCACGTTGCGGGGCACGCTCGACGAGGTGGTCGCGGCCGGCGAGGAGGCCGGCGACGCGTTCCTGCGGGTGATCCTCACGCAGAAGGCCAGCGCCGGGCTCGCCGACCTGGTCCGCGAGAAGCTGCCGAACACGCTCGACGTGCAGATCGACGAGAAGTTCCGCGCCCGCGCGCAGACCGGCGAGGTGACCTCCCGCATCGGCCGCACGCCGACCGACCTGTTCGCGGACTTCCTGTCGGAGAAGGAGATCGACGACCCCAGGCTCGGCGCGATGTTCGCCGAGCTCCTCGAAGAGTCCACCGGAGGCCGCTGATGCGCCCGCTGCGCCTGATGTTCGAGGGTTTCGGCAGCTACCGCGAGGAGACCGACGTCCAGCTGCACGACGTCGACTTCTTCGTGCTCACCGGGCCGACCGGCGCCGGCAAGTCCACGGTGATCGACGCGTTGTGCTTCGCCCTCTACGGCACGGTGCCGCGGTGGGGCAAGGGAAACGTCATCCGCAACGCGCTGGCGCCGTCGGTCAACGAGGGCCGGGTGTGCCTGGTGTTCGAGGCGGCCGGCGGGCGGTACGCGGCCGTGCGGCTGCTGCGCCGGACCGCCCAGGGCGCCGTGCAGACCAAGGAGGCGCGGCTCGACCGGCTCGACGACAGCGTGCCCCCGGACGCCGACCTGACGAAGATCCTGGAGAACCCGGTGGCCTCGCTGGCCGAGGGTGACAAGGTGACCGGCGCGGTGTCCGAGCTGCTCGGCATCGGGTACGAGCAGTTCACCCAGTGCGTGGTGCTGCCGCAGGGCCGGTTCGCCGAGTTCCTGCAGGCCAAGCCCAGCGACCGGCAGGACCTGCTGATCCAGCTGCTGGCGTACGCGGTCTACGAGGACGTGGGGCAGCGGGCCCGCGAGCGCGCCAAGCTGGCCGCGAACAAGCTCACGATGACCGAGAAGCAGCTGAACGAGCTGGGCACGGTCACCGACGAGGTGGTCGCGGCGGGGCAGCAGCGGGTCGCCGCGCTGGAGGCGCTGGTCCCGACGGTGGACGAGGCCGTCGAGAAGATGGCCGACATCCGCGTGAAGTGGTCGGAGGCCAACGCCCTGACGAAGACCGCGCGGGAGCAGCTGACCGACCTCGCCGGGCTGCGGCGGCCGGGTGACGTGGTCGACCTGGCGACCCGGCTGGCCGACGCGGACGAGCAGGTCACCCGCCGCGCGGAGGATCGAGCGGCGGCCGAGAAGGCGGAGACCGACGCGGAAGCCGCGCGCGCGGGCCTGCCGGAGGCCGCCGAGCTGTCCCGCTGGCGCGACGCCCACAACCGCCTGGCCGCGTTGACGTCGCGCCTCGACGGGCTGCGTGCCACGGCGTCGCGGGCCGAGTCGGCGGAAACGGCGGCGGTCGCGGCGGCCACCGAGGCCGAGCAGGCACTGACCGACGCCGAGGCCGCGCAGACCGTCGCCGACCGGGCGCACCGCGCGGTGGCCCTGGCCGCGGACCTCGTCGAGGGTGAGCCGTGCCCGGTCTGCCGCCAGCAGGTGCACGACCTGCCGCACCACGCCGTACCGGCCGACCTCGACGAGGCGCGTGCCGCCGTCAAGAAGGCGAAGTCCCAGGTCACGACGTTGCGCAAGGCCCAGGCCGACGCGTCCCGCGCGGCCGCGGCCGCCCGGGCGGAGGTGGCGTCGGCGGAGCGCCAGGCCGATGACCTGGCGGGGGAGCTGCGGTCCGCGCCGGCGTTGCCCGAGGTCGAGACCGCGTTGTCCCAGCGCGAGGCCGCCGACGCGCTGGTGGAGCGCTGCCGGACCCGTGCCAGGGCGGCCCGCCGGGCGGTCGAGGACGCGCAGAAGGAACGGACCGCGCTGGGGGACGAGGAGCAGCGGGCGTGGGCGTCGCTGCGGGCGAGCCGGGACCGGTTCGTGGCGCTGGGCGTGCCGCCGGTCGAGGGAACCGACCTGGCCGCCGCGTGGCAGGCGCTGCTCGCCTGGGCGTCCGCCCGGCGGGACGAGCTGACCACCCGGGTCGCCGACCTGGAACAGGCCGAACGCGACCTGGCCACCGAGGGCACGACCGCCCGCGCCGAGCTCTCGCGGTTGCTCGCCTCGCGGGACGTGACGCTGCCGGACCGCGAGAAGCCGGACGTGGTGCTGGCCAGGGCCGTGGCGGACGCCCGCCGCGACCTGGCGGAACTGGAGTCACGCCGCTCGAGGTCGGCCGCGCTCGTGGCCGAGGTGGCGCAGTGCCGTGAGGAGGAGCAGGTCGCCCGCATGCTGGGCAACCTGCTGAAGTCGAACGGCTTCGAGGCGTGGCTGTGCGCGGAGGCGTTGGAGTCGCTGGTCGCCGAGGCGTCGGAGATCCTGATGCAACTGTCCGGCGGCCAGTACGAGCTGCACCGGGATGCCCGAAACGACCTGGTGGTCGTGGACCACAACGACGCCGGCACGACCCGCCCGGTGAACACCCTGTCCGGTGGTGAGACGTTCCAGGCGTCGTTGGCACTGGCGTTGGCGCTGTCCCACCAGGTGGTGGGCCTGTCCGGCGGCAGACGGGACCTGAACTCGATGTTCCTGGACGAGGGCTTCGGCACCCTGGACGAGGCCACCCTGGACACGGTGGCCGCCACCCTGGAACGCCTGGCCACGGAGACGGACCGGATGGTCGGCATCGTGACCCACGTCCCCGCCCTGGCCGAACGGGTGCCCGTCCAGTTCGCCATCACCCGCGACGGCGCGTCCTCCCACCTGCGCCGCGCCGAGGTGTGAGTCGTGCTCTTCGTCGTTCCACGGCGCGTCGCCGTCGCAGGACCTGGTTCGCGTGTGATGGTGCGTTCATGACCGGACTCCTGGCGCCCACCACCTACACCGTCGACCCCTGGGACCCCGGTTACGGCGTTGCCCGGGGTGACGAGTTGGACGGCCGCGAGTCGTCCGCGCGGCTGGACCTGGAGGTCGAGCTGCCGGCGTCCTCCTGGCGGGCACTGACCCCCGGCGACGGCGCGCTGCCCGGATCCGTGCTCTTCCTGGACGGTGTGCGGCGCATCGACGCGCGGGTGTGGGTGCACGGCGAGGGGCCGGAGCCGCTGCCCGGTGTCATCGCGTCGCTGGCCGCGGGGCTGGTGCGCTGTGACGGTGCCGCGCAGATCGTTGACGTGGCCGTCGACCGCGGCCTCTACGCGGAGACCGGCGGCGACATCGAGACCCGGCACGCCCGTTACCGGTTCCACCGCACGCCCGGCGGCCTCGACAAGCTGACGCTCGGCGTGCAGGCGCGCCTGGCGGCGCTCGAGGTGGAGCTGGCCAACGCCTGGCGCCAGAACTCCAACGTGGAGGACGACCTGCTGGTGGTGGACGGCCCACTGCGGGGTCGTACCCACCTCGCCCGCACCGTCGGTTACGTGAAGACCCACCAGAAGTCCTACCTGCAGGCGGAACAGGCCGAGGTGGTGGCGACGTTGGGGCCGGGGCAGCGGAGCCCGGTGTTCAAGATGGGCACGTCGTGGGAGCGGCTGTCCTGGTACCTGCGACTGCCGGGTGCGTCCCGGGCGCCGTGGTCGGCGATCGTGCGGCTGGAGTGCTCGGCCGACCTGCCCGCCGCGGACGCGGTCGCGCTGGCCGACGTGACCGCCCGGGTCCTGCCGCGGCTGGCGAGTGCCCCGCACAAGGATCCCCGCGCGCCGCAGAACCTCGTGCCCATCGGTGGGTTGGAACGGCAGCTGCGCCACCGCCTCGGCGATGCCGCGCTGCTCTACCGCGCGCTACGCGGCGCCCTGGCCGCTTAGCCGTGGCACCCGTGCCCGGGCGGTGACCGCCAACCACCCGAGCCCGGCCAGCATCAGCACCCCGTGCGCGATCCGCACCGGCGCCGGCGTGAAGAACTGCGGGAGAAAAAGAACAAACCCGGCAGCAAACACCATCGCGGCGTACTTGCTCGGTGCCTCCGACCGCCACAGCGCCACGGCGACGAGCACGGCCCCGACCGCGAGGGTGACGAGCCCGACGCCGAACGTCGTGATCGCGACCGGGTTGTAGCGCGTGGCCTCGGCGACCGCGAGCAGGTTGGTGCCCCTGGTGGCCGCGGCGTGCAGGCCGAAGTCCTCGGCGCCGTAGTACGGGAGCGTCAGCCCCGCCCCGACCCACACGACGACGACGGGTCTGAGCCCGATCGTGTCGCGTAAGCCCAGGAGTCCGAGCGGCACCAACACGAACCCGACCATGGCAACGAAGTGCGCGACGACCCACGCGGTGGATCCCATCGCCTCGCGCGCGCCGGCGGTCGTGGTCTCGTCGGTCCACGGCCGGAGCGCCGGGTAGAGCAGGAAGAGTGCGCCGGCAAGGGCCAAAGCGGTGCGGTGCATGGGGTTTCTCCTTCAGTCGCGGGGCAGGCCGCCGAGCACGGCGGCGATGAGCCGGTCGTAGGTCTGGTCGAGGTCCTCCGGCAACCCGAACCCCCCACCGGCTTCGAGCGAGGCGAACCCGTGCGCGACGGTCCGCAGTGACCGGGCGGCATGGACGGTGTCGGCGGGCGAGAGGTCGTAGGCACGCAACGCGCCAAGCACGACCTCGAAGAGCTTGGTGCCGGCCGCCACCAGCGCCGGATCGTGCAGGGGGTCGAGCGGCGCGGCGGCGTAGCGGGCGGGGTGGGCCTTCACGTAGGCGCGGTAGGCATGCATCAGCGCGGTGACGGCGTCGTCTCCGCTACGCCCGAGGACGGCGCGGGTGAAGTGCTCGGTCATGTCGTCGAGCACCCGCCGGCCGAGGAGCGTACGCAACTCACCCAGCCCGGCGACGTGCTTGTACAGCGACGGCGTCGCCACCCCGGTCCGCTGCGCGACAGCAGCAAGCGTGAGGGCGCCGATGCCGTGCTCATCGACAAGCGTGAGAGCGGCATCCACCACGGCTGCGGTGGAAAGCCCAGCCCTAGGCATGGTGGCTATCTGTCATAGCTGAAAAGCTAATGTACTTAGCCAATCGTGGTCAAGCTGGATGTTGGGGCAGGTGAGGCGCCTCACAGAAGCGGCACGAACGCCTGCAGTCCAGCCCGGACTCCAGCTTCCTCAGAACACGGGCGATCTTCCGCGGGCGAACTCGAGCCGAGGCGACGGGAGAGATGTGAGGTGGCGGCAGGGTGGGCGGTGGGCAGGTGAGTGAGGGGTAGGGGGCGAGGTGATGGGGGATGGGGAGGAGAGGCGGCGATGTGGCCGCAAGACGCGAGGGGTGGGCGAGGTGGGCAGGTGAGCGCGGGGGAGGGGTGGCGAGATGACGGGAGATGAGGAGTCGAGGCGGCGATGCGGCCGCAAGATGCGGAGTGGTGGGCAGGTGGTGGGCGAGGTCAGGTGGTGGGCGAGGAGAGGTCGCGGGCGGGCGAGTGGTGGGCAGGTGAAGCGATGGAGCGGTGCGGCGAGGAGGCGGCGGCAGTTTGTGGTGAGGCGGTGGGCAGGTGGCGGGCGATCGGTGTGCGATGGGCGGTTGGTTTTGTCGGGTCGCAGTCCTCGGCTGGGGTCGTTAGTCGGTTGTGGTGCCTTGGTCGGTGAGGGCGAAGCGGGCCGTGCTCTCGACCGTGTCTGAGACGTCCAGGGTTTTGTCGTCGACGTAGTCGGCTGTCACGGTGTCCAGCATGACCTTGGCGCCCGTTGTCTCCTCGGTGACCACGACGTCCGTTTCGTCTGGAAGGGCGGCTATCGACATCGCGAAGCCTCGGTCGCCTGCTCGGGCCTCCACCCGTAGGCCGCCGCCTTCGCTGACGCCTTGGGTGTGGGTGAGTTTTTGGATGGCCAGGCCTGCTTCTGGCGTGATGTGCAGCATGGCTTGTGGCTGCCCTCGCGTCGGCGGGGTCAAACACCTTGGCTGCTGGGGCATCCCTGTTGAGGCCTGCTTTGTGTAGCGTGCTTCACATGGCAACGGAGCACGTCGATGTCCTCATCGTGGGTGCTGGGCTGTCCGGGATCGGCGCTGCTTGCCACCTGCGGCAGCGCTGTCCTGGCCGGACCTTCGCGATCCTCGAGTCACGTGACGCCATTGGTGGCACCTGGGACCTGTTCCGCTATCCCGGGGTCCGCTCGGACTCGGACATGTTCACGCTCGGCTACTCGTTCAGCCCGTGGACCGAGACCAAGGCGATGGCCGACGGCGACTCGATTCGTGAGTACGTGCGGCGCACCGCGCGTGCCTTCGGGGTCGACCGGCATGTTCGCTTCCACCACAAGGTCGTCGCGGCCGAGTGGTCCAGCGCGGACGCCGCCTGGACGGTGACCGTGGAGCGGTCCGACCCGGAGGCGGGACCGGCGCCCGATTCAGTTGTGACAGTGGCGCTGACTTGCTCCTTTCTCTACGTGTGCTCTGGGTACTACCGCTATGACAAGGGCTACACGCCACCCTTTGCCGGGGTTGACGACTTCGCCGGCCGGGTCGTCCATCCGCAGCACTGGCCTGATGACCTTGACTACACCGGCAAGCGGGTGGTCGTCATCGGCAGCGGCGCCACCGCGGTCACGTTGGTGCCCGCCATGGCCGAGACCGCCGCGCACGTCACCATGGTTCAGCGTTCGCCCAGCTACGTGATGTCCTTGCCGGCCTACGACGTCATCGCCGAGAAGCTGATGGGCAAGGTGCCGGGGCGGTTCCTCTTCCCGGCGCTGCGGTGGAAGAACGTGCTCGGCCAGATGCTCGCCTACCAGCTCTCCCGCCGGGCGCCGAAGGTCATGAAGGCCTTGCTGCGCAAGGGAGTGCTCCGGCACGCGCCGGTCGGCTACGACGTCGACACCCACTTCGCGCCCACGTACGAACCCTGGGACCAGCGCATGTGCTTCGTCCCCGACGGTGACCTGTTCGCGGCGCTGCGCAGTGGCCGAGCGTCCGTCGTCACCGGCACGATCGAGCGCTTCACGACTCAGGGCCTGCGCATGACCACGGGCGAGGAGCTCGAGGCCGACCTCATCGTCACGGCCACCGGGCTGAACCTCCTGCCGGTCGGCGGGATGGCGCTGACCGTCGACGGCCGGGGCGTCAAACTCGGCGACACGGTGGCGTACAAGGGAATGATGCTGTCCGGCGTGCCGAACTTCGTCATGACCGTCGGGTACACCAACGCCTCGTGGACGCTGAAGGCGGACCTCGTCGCGGGGTACGTCTGCCGGCTGCTCAACCACATGGCTGCGCACGGCTACCAGGTGGTGACGCCGGTCCTGACGGACCTGGAGGTCGACACCGTGCCGCTCATCGACCTCACGTCGGGCTACGTGCTGCGCAGCATCGACGCGCTGCCGAAGCAGGGGCCGGCGGCTCCCTGGCGCCTGCACCAGAACTACCCGAAGGACGTCCTGATGCTGCGTCACGGTCCGGTGGACGACGATGTCCGCTTCGACCGCGTGGTGACTCGCACGACGCAAGGCGTCGGCCACCAGCCGGCATGACGACCGGGCTTCCTGGCCGCGTCGCTGGGCGCATCGGCCGGGCGGGGGTATGGAGTTGGCTGTGTGTCAAAGGCGGCTCCAAGGTTTGTCGAGGGTTGTCGCGGGACGAGGCGGGTGTCGGGGTTGGAGAGTCGGGGGCGGCGAGTCGGGCGGCTCCTGGGGTTGAGGTTGAGCAGGTCGGAGGGGGTGGTTGTCAGATGTTGCTTGTGGGACAACGACATCTGACGTACGGAGGCGGATGGGTAGAGGGGCGGGGACGTGGTCTGACGGTGGTTGAAACGAACATGTGTTCACCTTATGGCGGCGGGGGTGGAGGGCGCCAGGGGCGTCACCTGATCGTGTGGAGCGGGTGAACGGTCGTGAGGGACGAAAACGTTGCGGTGGAACGGTTTCGTCGTGTTCGGACCGTGGCGCACGGGCCAGCGGCCGTGGCGGGAGAGACGTGCCGGAGGATGTGCCCGGGAGACGTGGGCCACACTTCTCGCCGGTTCGTGGACGCGGTCCGTGGGATGACCGTCACGAGGCCGCGTTCGAACGCGAGTATGATTATGGCGCTCGATGTCGTCCGCATGCGCTCGGGTGTTGGGGCGGGCGACACGGTCACCACTCCTCCGGACTCGCTGGGCGGGAGCGGTGGTCGGAGCGTTAACCTGGGACCGCGTACTGCGCATGCAGGGCCATGACCAGGCAGGAGAGTTCGCGGACACGCCCCGCGCCTGAACCTCACCGCGCTTCTCGCGGGCCCTGGTCGGACCTGCGGTGGAGGTCACCGGTGAGCAAATGCCGGGGGTTGTCGGGGGTAGCGGATAGGCTCTCCTACGGTGGTGACCGCCCGAGCACGGGCGCGCCATGAATCGGGAGACGACCAGAAGTGACTGCGGGAACCTTTTACGGTGCCGACGATCTGACCCACCTCGAGGGCCTCGAGGCGGTGCGGAAGCGGCCGGGGATGTACATCGGCTCGACCGACAGCCGTGGCATCAACCACCTGTTCAACGAGGTCGTCGACAACTCGACTGACGAGGGCATCGCTGGCCACGCGAGCCGGGTCGTGGTCACGCTGCACGCCGACGGCAGCGTGCAGGTCGACGACGACGGGCGCGGCATCCCCACGGGGGTGCACGCCAAGTCCGGCCTGTCCGGGGTGGAGCTGGTGCTCACCCGCCTGCACGCGGGCGGCAAGTTCGGCGGGTCCGGCTACAAGACCTCCGGCGGCCTGCACGGCGTGGGCGCGTCGGCGGTCAACGCGCTGTCGCACCGGTACGACGTCACCGTCAAACGCGACGGCAAGGTCCACCAGATGTCGTTCGCGCACGGCGTACCCGGCGAGTTCGACGGCGCGGGGCCGAAGGCGAAGTTCACCCAGCGGTCCGGGTTGAACGTCGTGCGCCGGATGAAGCGGGGCGAGGCGACCGGCACGTCCACCCGCTACTGGTACGACGCCCGCTACTTCGAGAACGGCGCGGCGCTCGACGTCGAGGCCGTGCGGTCGAAGCTGCGCAACACGGCGTTCCTGGTGCCGGGCGTCACCTACGTGCTGCGCAACACGCTCGAGGGCGCGATCGACGAGGAGACCTTCCACTTCCCCCACGGGCTCGCCGACATGGTGGAGTTCCTGACACCGGCGAGCGACAAGGCCGTGTCCGGCATCGTCATGATCAACGGCACGGGCTCGTACCGGGAGAACGCCGCCGACGAGAACGGCGTCATGCAGTCCAAAGTGGAGCGGGTGGCCGAGGTCGAGGTCGCCCTGCGCTGGGGCACCGGGTACGAGCGCACCATCGAGTGCTTCACCAACACGATCCGCAACATGCACGGCGGCACGCACCGCCGCGGGTTCGACCGCGCGGTGGTGAAGGCCGTGAACGAGGCCATCGCCAAGACGCGTGGCCTGCTGAAGCCCAAGGAGGACCCGCCGACGCTCGAGGACGTCGAGGAGGGCATGACCGCGGTCGTGCACGTCAAGATCCCCGAGCCGCAGTTCACCTCGCAGACCAAGGACGAGCTGTCCACCGCCGGCATCACGAAGGTCCTGCAGTCCATCGTGGAGCAGGAGATCCGCGCGTGGACGGAGAACCGCAAGACCAAGACCGAGGCGAAGACCGTACTGCAGAAGGTGGTCGACGCCGCCCGCGTGCGGCTCGCCCAGAAGCAGCAGAAGGACGCCGCCCGCCGCAAGACCGCGCTCGAGGGCGCGGCCATGCCGCCGAAACTGGTCGACTGCCGTGCCACGGGCATCGCACGCAGCGAACTCTTCCTCGTGGAGGGTGACTCCGCGCTCGGCTCGGCCCGGATGGCGCGCGTGTCCGAGTACCAGGCGCTGCTCCCCCTGCGCGGCAAGATCCTGAACGTCCAGAAGGCGAGCCTCGCCGACACCCTGCGCAACGTGGAGATCGCGTCGATCGTCCAGGTGCTCGGGGCCGGCTCCGGCCGCACCTTCGACCTGTCGACCATGCGCTACGGGCGCGTGATCCTGATGGCGGACGCGGATGTGGACGGCTCGCACATCCGCACGCTGCTGATCACGCTGTTCGCCAGGTACATGCGGCCGGTGATCGAGGACGGGCGGCTCTTCGCCGCGATGCCGCCCCTGCACAAGATCACCACCAAGGGGCGCAACCCGGAGACGCACTTCACGTTCTCCCAGCGCGAGATGGAGACGAAGGTCGCCGCGCTGCAGAAGGCCGGCAAGCAGGTCGTCACGCCGGTGCCGCGGTTCAAGGGCCTCGGCGAGATGGACGCCGAGGAGCTGTGGGAGACCACGATGAACCCGGCCACCCGCTCGGTGCGGCGCATCACCCTCGACGACGTCGAGGCCGCGGAGCAGGCGTTGGAGCTGTTGATGGGCGAGAAGGTCGAACCGAGGCGCGCGTGGCTGGTGGAGTCGTCGGCGCGGGTCGACCAGTCGGCGATCGACATCTGAGAGAGAGCAACAGGAAATGGCACGCCGCAAGGGCCCTTCGACGACCAAGGTCGACCCCAACGCGTTCGACAGGGCGGGCGCCCAGGTCTTCGACAACTCGCTGAAGACCGAGATCGAGGACTCCTACCTGGAGTACGCGTACTCCGTCATCCACTCCCGAGCGCTGCCCGACGCTCGGGACGGGCTGAAGCCGGTGCACCGCCGGATCCTGTACTCGATGAACGAGAACGGCTACCGGCCGACGCACGCGTACGTGAAGTCGTCCCGTGTGGTCGGTGACGTGATGGGCAAGTACCACCCGCACGGCGACAGTGCCATCTACGACGCGATGGTCCGGCTCGCGCAGGACTTCTCGATGAACGCGCCGCTCGTCGACGGCCACGGCAACTTCGGCTCCCCCGACGACGGCCCGGCCGCCAGCCGGTACACCGAGTCCCGGCTGTCCAACGAGGCCATGCTGCTCGTGGGGGAGCTCGGCGAGGACACCGTCGACTTCCGGCCCAACTACGACGGGTCGCTGGACGAGCCGTCGGTGCTGCCGGCCGCCTTTCCGAACCTGCTGGTGAACGGGACCTCCGGGATCGCCGTCGGCATGGCCACCAACATGATCCCGCACAACCTCGCCGAGGTCATCGGGGCGGCGCGGTGGCTCATCCACCACCCGGACGCGTCGCTCGACAAGCTCATGGAGTTCGTACCCGGACCCGACCTGCCCACCGGCGGCATGCTGCTCGGCCTCGACGAGGTGCGGCGCGCGTACGAGACGGGGCGCGGCGTCGTGCGCATGCGCGCCAAGGTGGAGATCGGACCGCTGGAGGGGAGCCGCGGGCGGCAGGCCATCACGATCGTCGAGCTGCCGTACGCCGTCGGGCCCGAGAAGATCATCGAGAAGATCACCGACGAGGTCACCAAGTCCAAGCGGCTCACCGGGATCGCGGACGTCAAGGACCTCACCGACCGGGAGAACGGCACCCGGGTCGTGATCGAGTGCAAGGTCGGCGTGAACCCGCAGGCCCTGCTCGCCGACCTGTACCGGCTGACGCCGATGGAGCAGTCGTTCGGCATCAACAACCTCGTGCTCGTCGACGGGCAGCCGCAGACACTCGGGCTGAAGGCGTTGCTCGAGGTGTTCCTGCGGCACCGGTACGAAGTGGTCACGCGGCGGACGAAGTTCCGGCGCCGCAAGCGGGAAGAACGGCTGCACCTCGTCGAGGGCCTGCTCATCGCGTTGCTGGACATCGACAAGGTGATCCGGCTGATCCGCGGCAGCGAGGACGCGGCCGCCGCGAAAGAGGGCCTGATGAAGCGCTTCAAGCTCTCCGAGATCCAGGCGACCTACATTCTCGACACGCCGCTGCGCCGCCTCACCAAGTACGACAAGCTCGAACTGGAGCAGGAGCAGGAGCGGCTGCGGTCGGAGATCGCCGAGCTGACGAAGATCCTCGAGAACGAGTCCGTGCTGAAGAAGCTCGTCTCGTCGGAGCTGGCGAAGATCGCGAAGGACCTCGGCGGCGAGCGGCGGACCGCCCTGATCGACGGCGACCTCAAGGAGGTGCTGGCCGCGTCGAAGCCGGCCGGGCCGCTGGAGGTCGCGGACGACCCGTGTCAGGTGATCCTGTCGGCCACCGGCCTGGTCGCGCGTACCGCCGCGGAGTCGGAGGAGGCCACCGAGGCACGCAAGCGCAGTGGCCGCGCGAAGCACGACACCGTGGCGGCGGTGGTGCACACGACCGCGCGCGGGCAGGTGCTGCTCGTGACCAGCAGCGGGCGGGCGTTCAAGACGGACGTGCTGCCGTTGCCCGTGCTGCCGGAGGCCGCGGGGACGGTGTCACTGCGGGGCGGGATGGCGGCCAGTGAGCTGGTTCCCCTGGAGAAGGGGGAGACGGTCGTCGGGATCGCGCCGCTCGGGGAGCGGGCGGAGGGGTCGGCTGGGCTCGCGCTCGGGACCCGGCATGGCGTGGTGAAGGTGTGTGCGCCCGAGTGGCCCGTTCGGTCGGACGAGTTCGAGGTGATCTCGTTGAAGGACGGGGACGAGGTTGTCGGTGCCACGTGGTTGACTGACGGTGCCGAGACGTTGGTGTTCGTGTCGTCCGATTCTTCGCTGTTGCGGTTCAGTGCTTCGTTGGTGCGGCCGCAAGGGGTGAAGGGTGGGGGGATGGCTGGGATCAATGTGGCGGCTGGGGCTTCGGTGGTGTTCTTCGGGGCTGTTCGGACGGATGATGATGACCATGGGGAGCCGATGGTTGTCACGTGTACCGGGCAGAGTGTGAAGGTCACGCCGTTTGAGTTGTATCCGGCCAAGGGGCGGGCTACGGGTGGGGTGCGGACGCATCGGTTCCTCAAGGGGGAGCGGCAGTTGGTGCTTGCCTGGGTTGGGCCTCGGCCGGCTGGGGCTTCTTCTACTGGGTCTTCTGTGGAGTTGCCTGAGGTGGATCAGCGGCGGGATGGGTCGGGGACGGCTCATCCTGGGCCTGATGTGATTGGGCATTTGATTGAGCGTGGGTGAGGTTGTTTTGAGGGGGCCGGGGGTGGGCCCCGGGGGGCGGGGGTGGGCCCCGGGGGGCGGGGAGCGGTGATTTGGGCAGAAGGGGTTGGGTTGGTTGGGCGTGGTTGGGCTGGGGCGTGGAGGCGGTGGCTTGGACCGGGGGTTGGGTTGAGTGAGCGTGGTTGGGCTGGAGCGTGGAGGCGGTGGCTTGGACCGGGGGTTGGGTTGAGTGAGCGTGGTTGGGCTGGAGCGTGGAGGCGGTGGCTTGGACCGGGGGTTGGGTTGAGTGAGCGTCGTTGTGCTGGGGCGGGGAGCGGTGGCTTGGGCAGGGGTGCGTTGGTTGAGGCGGGGGTTGGGCGCGGTTGGACTGGGGTGTGGAGCGGTGGTTTAGGTAGGGGGTGCGTTTTGGTTATGCGTGGTTGATTGGTCCTGGCCTATCTACGCATAGTCGACCCAGTGCTTTGTCTGTCCACGCGACTGTGGTCGCGGGTGGCCCGACCTAGCCACCGGTTGGGTTAGCGGGTTAGTGCGAAGCGGCCCTCGCCCTTGGCTACTGTTATTTCGCCTGTGCAGGAGGGGTCTGTTACTACTGCTGTGAATGGGCCTGTTGTGGGTGGTACGCGGCCTGTGCCTATCCAGATGGCTGGTAGGTTGCGTTCCACGCAGTTGCTTGGTAGGTCGCGGGCTGCTGCTGTGCCTGCGTGTATTAGTACCGTTGCCGGGACGCCTGTCGTGTATGCCGGTGGGGTGGGTTTTGGTGTTGTGGTGGGTGGTTTTGCGGGGGTCGCTTCCGCTGTTTGTGTTGCGCCTGGGAGGGAGAGGGCGTAGGCCGTGCCGCCCAGTAGAGTGAGTACCGCGGCTACTGCCAGGACTCTTCTTGCCAGGTGGAAGGTGCCGCGCAGCTGCATTATGCCTGATTCGGCCAGTACCAGTTCTCTGTGGTCGTGGTACAGCTTCAGCTGGTCGTCTGTTTCGGCCAGTTTTTGTTTTTCTGTGGCTAGGGCGGCTTGTTCTGAGTCCAGTTTTGTTGCTGCTGCCGCGTACATCGATGATGCCGCGTTGATTTCGTTTTCCAGGGCGGGGGTTGGGGTTTCCGACTGGCGTTTTCTTAGTTCGGTCAGTAGGGTGGCGAGGTCTGTTGCGCGCTTTTCGTAGGACTCTGTGGAGACCGCTAGTCTGGCTACTGTGGGGGCCAGTTTCGCGTGTTCTGACTCCAGTTCGCCCAGTTTTCTGATCAGGTTGGTGACCGAGGCGGGGCGGTCGTTCGCCTCCAGGTTTGGGCCCAGGTGGGCTGATGAGTCCGGGCCGTGGAGGATGTTGACCAGTTCTACCCGGCTCGCCAGTCTTGGGTTCCAGATGGTGTTCAGCCTGTTGACCGTCAGGACCGGGCGGCCTTTGAGCCACAGGAAGCCTTTTTCGTCGGACTTCTGGATTTCTCTCAGGTCGCAGTCCAGTTCGCCCAGGCTTACGTCTTCCGGTTCGCTTACCAGGGAGACCGCTATTACCGCGGCCACTATCCCCGCCACCGCTACCAGTAGGCCGCCGATCAGCCACAGGCTTGTCGGCCAGGTCAGTTCCACGTCGGCTATGGCGGCGAACGGGAGGGAGCCGAAGATCAGGACCCCTACCGCGGCGAACGCGGCCAGCATCCACCTCGCGGTCTTCTGGTAGCTCTGCCTCGCGTTGTTCGCCAGTTGAGTCGCCGCCGAGTTGCCCGGGACCGCGCCGCCCGGTGGCTGGTCCTCCTCCTTGTCGCCCTTGGCCGCGGTCTCGACGAACTTGCGCATCGCCTCCGCGGCGTCGGTCAGTTTTGAGAAGTCCATGCGTCCCCCAACGTTTTGGTGGGACTACGTTACTGGACCTCTCAGCCGCGGCCGATGTAGGGCATCTTCGTGGCCATCACCGTCATGAACTGTACGTTCGCGGACAGCGGCAGCTCTGCCATGTGCAGCACCATGTCGGCGACGTGGGTCGGGTCCATCGTTGGTTCGGGGATCGTGGTGCCGTTCGCTTGCAGCACACCGGCGTTCATGGACGCGGTCATGTCCGATGCCGCGTTGCCTATGTCGATCTGGCCGCAGGCTATGTCGTATGCGCGACCCTCCAAGGACAGTGCCTTGGTCAGGCCTGTGATGGCGTGTTTGGTCGCCGTGTACGCCACTGCTTGGGGGCGTGGGACGTGTGCGGAGATCGAGCCGTTGTTGATGATTCGGCCACCCTGTGGATCCTGTGTGGACATCAGGCGGAACGCGGCCTGCGCGCACCAGAACGCGCCGGTCAGGTTCGTGTCCACGACGGCCTGCCACTCGGCCGGGGTCACGTCTTCCAGCGGAGTGCCTCGGCTGCCGACGCCGGCGTTGTTCACCAGCAGGTCCAGGCGGCCGAAACGGTTCCGGACCTGGTCGAACAACGCGGTCACCGACTCGTGGGAACGGACGTCGGTGACCACCGCCGTGCCGCCGATCTTCGTCGCCACCTCCGTCAGGGACGACTCGGTCCGGCCGGCCACCACCACGTGGTAGCGCTCGGCCAGCCGGACCGCCATCGCTCTGCCCAGGCCGCTGCCGCCGCCCGTGACCACCGCGACCTTCACGCCAGTTTGCGGGGGCCGATGAACGCCGCGAGCGCCGCCAGCACGTAGCCCGCCGCCGTGCCGTACGCGCCGATCCCGACCAGCGAGAAGCCCTCCGGGCCGGTCAGTTCCTTCAGCGCGTAGAAGTGCAGGCCGGCGCAGCCCAGCAGGATGAGCCCGCCGATGACGCGGAACGTCGACATGGCCATCTTCAGCATGACGATCACCACGACCAGCACCGCCGCCGCGATGATGCCGAGCGTGATCTCCTGCCGGGAGAAGTCCATCCCGCTGCCCGACAGCGGGCTCCAGCCGAACTTCAGCGCCAGTGCCGCGACGCCGATGAACGCGAGGATGGCCCAGATGACCTTCATCACCACCGACTCGAGCACGGCGACCAGCGACAGCAGGATGCCGAGCACGGCGAGCGGGTAGCTGAACATCGCCACGTACGCGGCGCTGAACCCGCCGCCTTCGCCGACGTCCTTCGCGGCGTCCCAGATCTTCGGCAGCGCCGCCGAGTCGTTGCCGGACGTCAGCCAGGGGAGCACCGTCAGGCTCAGCACCTGGACGATCAGGCCCAGGAGGCTGAAGACCAGTCCGAGACCGGGGACTCTGAACCCGCCACCCTCGCGCTCCGGCTCCGGCTCCCACGATCTCTCCGGGGCGGCGGGCCGCCGCGGCGCCTGCCGCTGGCCGTAGCCGCGGTCGTAGCCCTGGTCGTGGACGTCGTCGTAACCGGGGCCGGGGCCGTAGTTCGGGCGCTGGTCGTAGTCATAGTCAGCGCCGGGGCCCGGGCCGTAGTCAGGACCTGGGCCGTAGCCCTGGTCGGGGTAGCCGCGTTGCGGGTATCCCTGCTGGTACCCGCCCTGCGGGTACTGCTGCTGCTGCGGTGGGTACCGCTCGTCGCGGTACGGTCCTCCTGGTCGGGACATGCGGGCACCGTACCCGCAGGACGGCTACAGTCCCAGCCCATGGGCGCGGCGAAAAGCACGGAGTCGCGGGCCGGGGTCCCGCTCACGAACCTCGATCAGCCCCTGTTCGACGGCGCGGACGCGACGAAGCGGGACCTCGTCGACTACCTGGACGCCGTCCACACGCGACTGCTCGCCGAACTGGCCGACCGGCCGCTGACCGTCCTGCGGGTGCGGGCCGGGCAGGACCCGTTCATGCAGAAGAACGTGCCGAAGTACGCGCCGGAATGGCTGCGGACGTACTCGCACTGGGCGGAGTCGTCCCAGCGCGAGGTGCACTACGCGCTGTGTGACGACCGGCGCTCGTTGGTGTGGTTCGCGAACCAGCGGGCCGTCGAGTACCACCCGATGCTCGGCCGCGTGCCCCGGCTGGACCGGGCCACGCACCTGGTGCTGGACCTCGACCCGCCGGAGGGCTCGGACTCGTTCCGCGCCGCGGTCCAGGGCGCGCTGCTGGTCCGGCAGGCCCTCGCCGACCTCGGCCTCGCGGGCGCGGTGAAGACGAGCGGGGCGAAGGGCGTGCACGTGTTCGTGCCCATCCCGGCGGACGTCGAGATGCCGGACGCCGCGGCCGCGACCAGGGCGATCGGTGCCCGGGCCGAACGCCTCGACCCCACGGTGGCGACGACCGCGTACATCAAGGCGGACCGCGGCGGGAAGGTGTTCATCGACTCGACCCGCGCGGGCGGAGCGACGGTGGTCGCCGCGTACAGCCCGCGGGTGCGGCCCGGCGCGCCGGTGTCGTTCCCGGTGCCCTGGGACGAGCTGGAGAACGTGGCGCCGCGGGACTTCACCGTCCGTAACGCCGTCGAGCTGTTGGGTGACCGCAATCCGTGGGCGGAGGCGTTGCCCGAGCCGCAGGAGCTGCCGGCGGACCTGATCGCCGAGGGCCATGAGATCCCGGTGGCCCGTGTCGCCGCCATGCACGAGGGCAAGCGGCGCAAGCGGGCGGCCGAACGCGCGGAGCGGGAAGAGCCGGGTGGCTGAGGAACTGGTGAGTGCGCGGCTGGTGCTGCGGCGGCCCCGGCACGCGGACGTCCAGGCCATCCTCGACATCCACCGCGATCCACTGGCCTGTGCGCACAACCCGTCCGACGCGTTGGCGACTCGTGCCGAGGCGGAGGAACTGCTCGGGCGGTGGGACGAGCACTGGCGGCGGCACGGGTTCGGCTACTGGGTGGTCCGCGAAGCCGGCCTCCCGCTGGGCTTCTGCGGCCTGAAGGTCATGCGACTGCGCGACGAGCCGGTCCTGAACCTCTTCTACCGCTTCGCGCCGGCCCACTGGGGTCGGGGCGTCGCGAGCGAGGCCGCGTCGACGATCGTGCGCTGGGCGGCGACACGACGGCCCGGCCAGCGAGTGATCGCGCGAGTCCGGCCGGAGAACGTGGCCTCCGCGCGGGTGGCCGTCCGGGCCGGGCTGGTCCGCGCGGAGCACCTCGACGACGAGGGGGCGGACGGCCTCGACTGGATCTTCGTGTCGGCCTAGGGCTTCCCGCGGAGGGCGGCCAGCTGCTCCTCGAACGGGACCAGCTCCTCCTCCCCGCGCTTGGCCGGGTTGCGCAGCATGAGGTCGGCCAGCTCGCCGCCGGCCCGGTCGACCCGCTGGGCCAGCTCGCCACTCGCCCAGTCCTCCGACGCCGCGTACACGGCCGTCGGGACGACCACCGCGTGCAGGTAGGCGAACATCGGCCGCAGCGCGTGTTCCAGGGCCAGCGAGTGCCGGGCCGTGCCGCCCGTCGCGGCGATCAGGACGGGCTTGCCGGTCAGCGCGTCGAAATCGATCAGGTCGAAGAACGACTTGAACAGGCCGCTGTACGAGGCGGTGAAGATCGGCGTGGCGGCGATCAGGCCGTCCGCCTCCGCCACCGCCCGCAGCGCGTCGCCCAACACCGGGGCCGGGAAGCCCGTCACCAGGTGGTTCGCGATGTCGACCGCCAGCTCACGCAGCTCGACGACCCGCACCTCGACGTCCGCCTGCGCGGCGACCGCCGTCGCCAGGCGGTCGGCCAGCAGGCGGGTCGACGACGGCTGGGTCAGGCCGGCGGAGACGACGACCAGCTTCATGCCGTCACCTTCTCCTGCGCGGCGGCGACGAGCGACTCGTGCGTCGGCGCGTCCGCGACACCCGGCGCCCGCCGCGCGGCGAACTCCGCGCGCAGCACGGGCACGATCTCACCCAGGAGGTCCAGCTGCTCCAGCACCGTCTTCAGCGGCAGCCCGGCGTGGTCCATCAGGAACAGCTGGCGCTGGTAGTCGCCGAAGTGCTCGCGGAACGTCAGCGTCCGGTCGATCACCTGCTGCGGCGAGCCGACCGTCAGCGGCGTCTGCGCCATGAAGTCCTCCAGCGACGGCCCGTGCCCGTACACCGGCGCGTTGTCGAAGTACGGCCGGAACTCGTTCACCGCGTCCTGCGAGTTCTTCCGCATGAACACCTGCCCGCCGAGGCCGACGTACGCCTGCTCCGGCGTGCCGTGCCCGTAGTGCGCGAACCGCTCCCGGTACAGACCGATCAGCCGCTGGAAGTGGGAGGTCGGCCAGAAGATGTGGTTGGCGAAGAAGCCGTCGCCGTAGTACGCGGCCTGCTCGGCGATCTCCGGGCTGCGGATCGAGCCGTGCCACACGAACGGGGGAACACCGTCGAGGGGCCGCGGCGTGGACGTGAAGCCCTGCAGCGGCGTGCGGAACCGGCCCTCCCAGTCCACGACGTCCTCGCGCCACAGCTGGTGCAGCAGCGCGTAGTTCTCGATGGCCAGCGGGATGCCCTGGCGGATGTCCTGGCCGAACCAGGGATACACGGGTCCGGTGTTCCCGCGGCCCATCATGAGGTCGACGCGGCCGTCGGCCAGGTGCTGGAGCATCGCGAAGTCCTCGGCGATCTTCACCGGGTCGTTCGTGGTGATCAGCGTGGTCGCGGTGGACAGGATCAGCCGCTCGGTGCGCGCGGCGACGTAGCCGAGCATCGTGGTCGGCGAGGACGGCACGAACGGCGGGTTGTGGTGCTCGCCGGTCGCGAACACGTCCAGCCCGACCTCCTCGGCCTTGAGCGCGATCGTGACCATCGCCTTGATCCGCTCCCGCTCACTCGGCGTCACACCGGTGGTCGGGTCCGTCGTGACATCGCCGACGGTGAAGATCCCGAACTGCATCACGCTCTTCCTCTCCGCAAGTAGTTGCAAACTCAACTACCGCTTCGAACAGTACCGGACGACCGGGTATTCCCGCGTACCAGCCGGCTGATCGTGAGGCAGATGGTGAGCCAGACCGCACCGAAGGCCCAGCCCGCGAGCACGTCCGACGGCCAGTGGACGCCCAGGTAGACGCGGCTGAACCCGACCAGGAACACCAGGAACACGCCGAGCGCGACGACCAGCGCGCGGTACAGCCCGCCGGGGCGGGCCCGGACCGCGAGCACGGTGAGCAGCCCCAGCACGACCATCGAGTTGATGCTGTGCCCGGACGGGAACGACCAGCTGTCGATGCTCACCAGGTGCTGGTCCACCGGCGGTCGGGGCCGCCCGAACACCACCTTGAGCAGTGGGCCGAGCAGGAACACACCGGCCGCGGCACCGACGACCAGCAGCGAGTCGCCCCGCCGGCCGCGCCAGACGAGCAGCGCCGCCGCGGCCAGGGCGATGACGATCAGCGAGGGCGTGCTGCCGAACCGGCTCGCGTTGACCATGACCTCGGTCAGCAGGCCGCTCCGGTGCGCGATCACCCAGTCCCTTATCGCGCCGTCCACACGATCAACCGTAGATGGCCGATCGGCCACCCGCGGGTCGGCCGATCGGCCAATGCCCGCCGATCGGTCCTGGCCATCTGCCCGAAGTACTCACCCCGTCACCTTCGGCAGGGTTCTCAGCGTCATCACAGGGATCGGGAAAGGACGGACATGACATCGCTGCTGTCCGGTCGGGGACTGGTGAAGCGCTACGGCGACGCGTACGCGCTCGCCGGGGTGGACATCGACATCGCGGCGGGGGAGGTGCTCGCGATCGTCGGTCCGTCGGGCTCCGGCAAGACGTCGCTGCTGCACGTGCTCGCCGGCATCCTCAAGGCCGACCAGGGGGCCATCAGCCTCGGCGGGCAGCGGATCGACCAGCTCGGCGAGACCAAGCGCAGCGAGCTGCGGCGTTCCGAGTTCGGCTTCGTGTTCCAGTCGGGCATGCTCGTGGCCGAGCTGACGGCCGAGGAGAACGTCGCGCTGCCGCTGCTGCTGGGTGGCCGCGACCGCACCATGGCCGTGTCGACCGCACGCAACTGGCTGGGCCGCGTCGGGCTGGCCGGCAAGGAGACCCGCCGGCCGGGTGAGCTGTCCGGTGGCGAGGCACAGCGGGTCGCGATCGCGCGGGCGATCGCCCACCGGCCGAAGGTGATCTTCGCCGACGAGCCGACCGGCGCGCTGGACACCAAGACCGGCCACGCGACGATCACCACCCTGATGGGGGCGGCGCGGGAGACCGGTGCCGCACTCGTGATCGTGACGCACGACCGGGACATCGCCGCCATGGTGCCGCGCACGGTCTCCATCCGCGACGGCCGGATCGAGCACTCGGTGGTCGCGGCGTGAACTCGTTCCAGCTCGCACTGCGGGTGCTGCGCGTCGACCGGCGCACCCAGGTGTCCACCACGCTGACCGCACTGGGGGTCGCGGTGGCCACGGGGCTCGTGCTGCTGCTGGTGAGCCTGCCGTTCGCGACGCAGGCCCGAGCCGAACGCACGCTGTGGCAGAACCCCAGCTCACTCGCCTCCTACGACTCGTCCGGCGCCGCCGTGACCAGCCCGGACGCGACCGTCAGCGTCACCACCAGCTTCGACCAGGTCGACGGCAAGCGCATCACGCGGGTGGACGTGGCGCCGCTGCGGGACTCGGGGCAGGTCGAGCTGCCGCCCGGGATCGACCGCCTGCCGGCGCCGGGGGAGATGCTGCAGTCGCCGGAGCTCGCGTCGCTGGCGTCGAGCAAGACGCCGGCCCAGCTGGCCGACCGCTTCGGCGCGAAGCCCGTCGGGCTGCTCGGCGAGGACGCGCTGATGTTCCCGGAGCAGCTGGTGGCGCTGGTCGTGCACACGCCGGACACCATGCCGCCGGGGGCGGTGGAGCTGCCGCGCCTCGCGTCCGGGCAGGCCGAGCCCGACCCGCTGCTGTCGCTCTTGGCCGGTGTCGGTGTGGTGGTGCTGCTGGTGCCGAGCCTCGTGCTGGTGGCGTCCGCGTCCCGGCTGACCGCCGCCCGGCGGGAGCGCCGGCTGGCCGCGTTGCGCCTCGCGGGTGCCACGCCCGCGCAGGTCACCGCGATGGTCGCGGCGGAGACGGGGATCGCGGCGGTCGCGGGCGCGGTCGTCGGGATGGTGGTGAGCCCGGTGCTGCACGCGGCGGCGACGTGGGTGTCGTGGGGTGGCGGCACGTGGCTGGCGCACGACTTCGTCCTGCCGTGGTACGTGACGTTGCTGGTGGCGCTGGTGGTGCCGGTCCTGGTGGTCGGCGCCGCGGTGGCCGGGCTGCGCCGCGTGGTGAACACGCCGCTGATGGCCACCGGCGGGCACACCCGCAAGCCGCTGAGCGCGGTGCGGCTGGCGGCCGTGCCGGTCGCGGCCGGGTTGTTCTTCTGGACGCTGATGTCGTCGAGCACCAACAACTCGATGGTGCCGATGCTGGTGGCGCTCGGGTTCCTGATGTGGTCGCCGACCCTCGTGGGACCGTGGGTGACCTCGGCACTCGGTGGGGTGTTCACGAAGGTGTGGCGCAAGCCGGCGCTGCTGCTGGCGGGCCGGCGGCTGCGGGACGACCCGAAGTCGGCGTACCGGGCGTCGGCCGGCGTGGTGCTGGCGGTGTTCGCGGGGTCGATGGCGTTGACGCTGATGCCCTCCTTCGAGCGGGAGGCCGGGTACTACAGCCCGTACCGGGACAGCGTGCTGTACCTGAACACGGGCAAGGAGCAGGCGTCCGGGGTGGTCGAGGCGGCCGACGAGCGGATGAAGCGGTACGGGCTGGCCGAGCGGGCGGTCCCGGTGGGGCAGCTGAACATGCGGCAGGGGCAGGAGTACCTGTCGGGGTACGTGGTGTCGTGCGCGGACGCGCAGGTGCTGCTGCCCGTGCGGGTGTCGTGCCGGTCCGCGCCGGCGGTCTACGCGCCGTCCGGGGCCGCGCTGGACATGTACGAGTACTCGGACGGCGAGGAGAAGATGACGCCGCTGCCGGGCAAGCCGGTGCCGGCGGCGGGCCTCGGCGTGGTGCTGATCGACCCGGCGCTGCTGCCGGCCGGCGCGCCGATGTCCGATGTGGACGTCGCGGTGCCGCCGTCGGCGGGGTCGCGGGAGGCGGCCAGGACGGCGCTGCTCGCCGCGTCCGGGGGTGCGCAGGTGATCAGCAAGGAGACGGAGCTCAGTGACCAGAACACCCAGTTGGCGGACCTCCGCCGGGTGACGGTGATCGGTCTGCTGGCGGCGTCCCTGCTGGGTGGCCTGAGCGCGGCCATCGCGACGGCGGGTTCGGTCATGGACCGGCGGCGCACGTTCGGCGCGCTGATGGCGGCGGGCACGCCGGTGCGGACGCTGGCCCGGGCACTCCGCGCGGAGGCGGCGCTACCGGCGCTGGTGGCGACGATCGGCGCGGGGGCGCTGGGGACGTTCGCGGGGATCGGGTTGTTCGGGCTGGTGTCGAAGAGCGCGCCGGTGCTGAGCCCGTGGCTCGCCGCGCCGGTGGTGCTCGGTGCGTTGGTCGCGCTGCTGGCGGCGTCGGTGTGCGCGCCGGCCCTCAACCGCGTCCGATCGGAGCCACTGGCCGACGAATGACCGCCACCCGCGTGTCCAACGCGGCGGATCCGCGTGTCCAACGCCGCGGGCCGGTGAGTTCAACGAAGGCCGCGGCCGGTTTGGTCGAACTCACCGGTCGCGACTGTTGGACACGCGGGTTCCGCGGGTTGGACACGCGGGTTGGCTTGTGGCGGGGCGCCGGCGGGGAACGGGCGGCGTGCGTCAGCGACGCTGGCGGTCGGCGAGCTCCGACCGCATGCGGATCAGCATGGCGTGGGCGTCGACCACCTCGCCACGCAGCAGGAGGTCGGCGGCCAGCCGGACACCGTCGCACTGCGGGCGTACCCGGCAGCTGTCGCCGAGGGCGGCCGTTCTCGCCAGTGCGGTGCGGAGGTCGTCGGCCAGGGCGATCGCGTTCGGGGTGTTCTCGGCCGTGAGTTGGGCGAGCACCTTGTCCACCCCCACGTGCAGTTCGTGGCCGGCCCGTGGCCGGATGTCCGGGGTGGGCGCCACCACCCGCGGTCCGGGGATTGGTGCTGATCTTGGTACGGCCTCTGTCGCCATACGGTCCTCCTCGTCCTTGAGGTCTGCCCTCCAGTTCCCTCGGCAGGAAGGCGACAAACCTGAAGACATTCCAACGGGTGACGGCCCACTTGCGACAGTCCGATCACGCGAATCCCGACCGACCCGCCAGTGAACTTCGGGTCCGTCCCAAGTTCTGGGCACAGTGGTCAACTGGTGGGCGCCGTGCATACGGTTGCTCCGGTCGGGTGACACGCGGAAGGGGACATGCGCATGAGAGCGCGTGGGGTGATCTTGCTACTGGCCGCCGGGGTGCTGGCAGCCGGGTGCAACGCGGCGGCGAAGTCGCCCGCGGGCGGGAACGCCGAAGGGCCGTCGATCGTGTTGGTCACGCCCAACCCGGTCGGCGTCAACGACTTCCTCAAGCTCGCCGTCACAGGCGTTGAGGACGCAGCCTCCGCGCACAAGGGCACACAGACGGTCTACCAGAGCACGGACCCGGCTTCCATACAGCAAAACGTGGCCGCCGCGGTCCGCGAGAAGCCGGACGTGATCGTCGCCGTCGGCTTCAACTTCGCGGACGTGCTCGCACAGCAGGCCGAGCAGCACCCGGACCAGCAGTTCCTCTTCGTCGACTCGTGCACGGACAAGCCGTACAAGAACGTCACGTGCGCCGTGTTCCGCGAGTACGAAGGCGTTTACCTCGCCGGGGCGGAAGCCGGACTGCTCACCGGTACGGGAAAGGTCGGCGCGGTGGTCGCCGTCGACGCACCCCAGTTCCACCGCTACTCCGACCCGTTCGGGCTCGGTGCGCAGAAGGTCGAGCCGGGCGCCACGATCTCGCCGCTGTTCATCGGCGGCGCCAACCCGTTCAACGACCCGGGACGCGCGAAGGAGCTGACCGCGACGCTCGCCGGCCAGGGCGTCGACCACGTCATGGGCGCGGCGTCCGCGTCCGGCAACCTCGGTGTGTTCGAGGCCGCCAAGGAACACGGGATCTTCGCGTTCGGCGTCGACGCCAACCAGTGCCCGGCCTCGCCCGGTGTCGTGGTCGACAACGTGATCAAGCGCACCGATGTGGTGATCACCGACGGGGTGACGGCGATACTCGACGGCAAGCGGGGCGACATCCGCTCGTACGGGGTCAAGGAGGAGGGCATCTCGCTCACCGGGCTGCAGCCGGACGTCGACGAGTCGCAGTGCGTGATCGCCGACCACCCGGACGTTCTCACCCAGGTCGGCAAGCTGCGGGACGAGATCACCGCGGGCACCCTCACGATCGATGACCCAGCGGCATCCTGACCCACCGGCCGTCGTGCTCCGGGGGATCGTCAGGCGGTTCCCCGGCGTGCTCGCCAACGACGAGGTCGACCTGACCGTCGCGCCCGGCGAGATCCACGCGCTGATGGGCGAGAACGGCGCCGGCAAGTCCACGCTCATGTCGATCCTCTATGGACTGGCGCGGCCCGACGCCGGCACGGTCGAGCTGGCGGGGCGGCCGGTGGCGTTCGGTTCGGCGGCGGCCGCCATCGACGCCGGGATCGGCATGGTGCAGCAGGGGTTCGCGTTGTTCGACACGCTGTCCGTGACCGACAACGTGATCTTCGGCGCCGAGCCAAGGCGGCGTGGGCTGCTGGACCGGCGCGCGGCCCGCACCGCGGTCGCCGAGCTGGTCGAGCGTCACGGTCTGCGACTGCGGCCCACCGACCGGGTGGGTGACCTGCCGGTCGGACTGCGGCAGCAGGTCGAGATCCTGAAGCTGCTGTACCGGCAGGCGAGCGTGCTCATCCTCGACGAGCCGACGGCGGTGTTGACCCCCGCCGAGACGGACCGGCTGTTCGACGTGCTGCGCGGGTTGGCCGCCGAGGGCCGCACGATCCTGTTCGTGTCGCACAAGCTGCACGAGGTACTCGCGCTGAGCGACAACGTCACCGTGCTGCGCGACGGCCGGGTCACGCTGTCGTGTGCCACGGCGGACACGGACCGTGCCGCCCTGGCCGCGGCCATGACCGGCCGGGACGTGGAGCTGGACAAGGTTTACCCGGTCGGGTCACCCGGCGAGGTCCTGCTGTCCGCCCAGGGGCTGACCCTGCGCGGGCACCCGGCACTCGACGACGTCTCGCTGGAGCTGCGTGCCGGCGAGGTCGTCGGCATCGCGGGCGTGGCGGGCAACGGCCAGACCGAGCTGATGGCCGCGCTCGCCGGCCACCGCCGGCTCGACGCCGGGACGGTGACCTTGCGGGGCCGGGACATCAGCCGGCTGCCGGTGCGGGAGCGGCGGGCGGCCGGGCTCGCGCACATTCCGGAGGACCGCGCGGAAGCCGGCAGCGCACCGGGCGCGACGGTCGCCGGCAACCTGGCGGTCGGCTTCCAGCGGCGGCTCGCCCGGCGCGGGATCCTGAGCCCGCGTGCCATCCGGGCACACGCCCGGACGATCATCGAGCGGTTCGGCGTGCGGGCCGCGAGTGAGAACGTGCCGATGCGGACGCTGTCCGGCGGCAACCAGCAGAAGGCGATCCTCGGCCGCGAGCTGACGCACGACGCGCCGGTGCTGCTGGTGGAGCAGCCGACGCGGGGCGTGGACATCGGCGCGATCGTGCAGATCCACCAGCGGATCGTCGCCTACCGCGACGCCGGGCACGCCGTGCTGCTGGTGTCGGCGGAGCTGTCGGAGATCCGCGCGCTGGCCGACCGGGTGCTCGTGATGTACGAGGGGCGGATCGTCGCGTCGTTCACCAAGGACGAGGCGACGAACGAGGCACTCGGCCTGGCGATGGCCGGAGGCACCCGGTGAAGACGGTCCTCATCACCCTGGTGGGTGCGCTGGTGCTGGGCGCGGTGTTACTCGCCGCGACCGGCGCGAACCCGCTGGAGGCGTACCGGGCGATCGTGACGGGCGCGTTCGGCCCGGACGGCATCCAGGACACGCTGGCGTACGCGGTGCCGGTGGTCGGCATGGCGACCGCGCTCGCGATCCCGTTGCGTGCCGGCATGGTGAACCTCGGCGGCGAGGGGCAGCTGGTGCTCGGGGCGATCAGCGCGATCGTCGTGGGGCGGCACGTGCCGGGCGTGCTCGGCATCGTCGCCGCGCTGGCCGCCGGGGCGCTGGCGGGTGCGCTGTACGCGTCCGTGGCGGCGGTCTGCGAGACCCGGTTGGGGGTCCCCCTGCTGGTGTCGACGCTGCTGCTCAGTTACCCGGCGATGTCGTTCGCCGCGTACCTGGTGCGGTTCCCGATGCGGGACGCGGGGTCGAGCCTGCCGCAGAGCGAGCAGCTGCCGCCGGACGTGCGGCTGCCCGCCGTGACGGACGGCGTGACGGTGGGCCTGTTCCTGATCGTGGCGGCGGTGGCGGTGTTCGCGGTGGTCGACGCGCGGACGCCGGCGGGTTTCGAGGCGCGGGTGACGGGGTGGGGGCCGAGGTTCGCGGCGTACGCGGGGATCGAGCGGCCGGGGCTGACGGTGCGGTTGCTGGCGTGCTCGGGCGGGTTGGCGGGGCTGGTGGGGGCGGTGGTGGCGCTGGGGTTCCCGTACCGGTTCATCGACGGGGCGCTGATCACGCCGCAGTACACGTGGATCGGGTTGCTGGCGGCGTTGCTGGCGGCGGCGAACCCGTTGGGGACGTTGGTGGCGGCGGTGTTCTTCGCGGCATTGACGAGCGGCGGCTTCGCGATGGAACGCGTGACCCAGGTCCCGCGCGAGCTGACGGCGGTGCTCCAGGCGGTACTGATCATCTTCCTGGCCGCGGCGACGGGCCTGCTCCGCAGGAGGAGGAGCCCGGCATGATCGACGCTGCTCTCTTCGCCTCCGCTCTCGGTGCTCTCACCCCGATCCTGTTCGCCGCGCTCGCCGGGGCGCTGTGCCAGCGGGCCGGGGTCTTCAACATCTCCCTCGAAGGGACCATGCTCGTCGGGGCGTTCGCCGGCGTCGCCGGGTCCTGGTACACGGGCAGCGCCTGGCTCGGGGTCCTCCTCGCCGTGGTCGCCGGGACCGCGTACTCGCTCATCCTCGCCGTCGGGCACGTCTCGTTCGGTGGGGACGCCATCGTGCTCGGGGTTGCCATCAACCTGCTCGCGGTGGGGCTGACCAGCTTCCTCATCCGGACGGTGTTCGGGACCCGCGGCACCTTCAGCGACCCCGCGCTCCAGGGCCTGCCCGACCTCGACCTGGGTGGCATCCCCGTCCTGTCCGGGCACTCGCTGCTCGTGTACCTGTCCTGGCTCGCCGTCCCCGCGCTCGCGGTCCTGCTCTACCGGCACCCGTGGGGGCTCCGGCTCCGCGGCGTGGGGGAACGCCCCGAAGCCGCCGCCAGTCTCGGGGTCAGTGTCACCCGGTACCGGTACGGCGTGATCCTCGCCGGTGGGGCGCTCTGCGGGCTCGCCGGCGCGCAGCTGGCCCTCGGCAACGTCACCCTCTTCTCCGAGAACATGACCGCCGGCCGCGGGTGGATCGCGGTCGTCGCCGTCATGCTCGGGCGGGCCCTGCCGTGGGGTGTGTTCGCCGCCGCCCTGCTCTTTGGGCTTGCCGAGGCGTTCGGGTTCCGCCTGCAGGGCATCGGGTTGCCGCAGCAGGCCACCGACGCCGCCCCTTATGTCGTCACGCTCGTCGCGCTCTTCGTCTCGAGTGCACGTATCCGAAGAAGGGCGTCCACATGACCCTGCCCATCACGAAGATCCCCCGCACCGGCTTACCCGGGCACGCGCTGGTGGTCGGCGACCCCGAGCGGGCCACGGCCGTCGCGAGCCTGCTGGCCGACGTCGCGCTCATCGGGCAGAACCGGGAGTACCGCAGCTACCGGGGCACCTGGCACGACACGCCGGTCGTCGTGTCCTCGCACGGGGTCGGTGGGCCGGGGGCCATCTGCCAGTTCCGCGAGCTGGCGGAGGCGGGCGTGCACACGTTCATCCGGTTCGGGACGGCGGGCTCACTCAGGAAGGACATCGTCGACGGGGACCTGGTGATCGCCGAGGCCGCGGTGCGCGACGACGGCGTCACCCAGCAGCTCGTGCACCCCGAGTACCCCGCCTTCGCCACGCCGGAGACGGTCCTCGCGCTGACCGCCGCCGCCACCGCGCACCAGGCGCGAGCCCACCGCGGCGTGGTCTGGACCCGGGCCGCGTTCAGCCCGATGGTGCGGGAGCTGCCCATGCGCGAGTACCGAGCCGCCGGTGTCAGCGCGATCGAGATGGAGCTGTCCACCCTGCTCGTGTTCGCCGGCCTGTCCGGGCTGCGTGCCGGCGGGGTGCTCGTCATCGACGGCGACGCTACCGTCGACAACACCGACCCGACCTCGTACGACCCGCACCGCCAGGTCGTCGTCGACGCGGTGGCGCGGGGGAGCGCGGTCGCCCTCGACGCATTGGTGGCACTGGCATGAGCTGGCGGGAGAGAACGGACAAGCTCGTCGACACCCTGCGTGCCGACGCGGCCGAGCGGGACCTGGCCGGCGCGGAGCCGACCCGCGAGGTCGCGCTGCTCAAGGAGTCCGGGCTGCTGACGCTCCTCATCCCGGCCGAGCGCGGCGGCATGGGCGAGAGCTGGCTCACCGCCAACGCCGTCACCCGCGTCGTGGCCGCCGCCGACGCCAACGTCGGCCACCTGCTCGGCTACCACTACCTGCAGCTGTGGCGCGGCGAGCTGTTCGACCGGCCCGGCCTCGTCGCGCGGCTGCACCGGGAGACCGTGGCGGGCAACCACTTCTGGGCCGGCGTCAGCAACCCGCTCGACGCGGCGCTCGAGCTGACCCCCACCGGCGGCGGGTTCCTGGTCAACGGCCGCAAGACGTTCGCCACCGGCGCCGCCGTGGCCGACCGGCTCGTCGTCAGCGCCACCCGGACGGACGACGACGAGAAGCTGACGTTCGTCATCGACGCCGCGACCGACGGCATCTCCTACCTCCGCGACTGGGACAACATCGGCCAGCGGCTGACCACCAGCGGCGGCGTCGTGTTCACCGACGCGTTCCTGCCGGCGGACAACGTGCTCGGGCCGCAGCCGGACGCCCAGACGCCGCGCCTGTCGCTCGCCGCCATCGCGTTCCAGCTGTTCCTCACCCAGATCTACGTCGGCATCGCCGAGGGCGCGCTCATCGAGGCCGCCGACTACACCCGCCACCGCAGCCGGCCGTGGTTCCTGTCCGGGGTGGACAGGGCGGCCGACGACCCGCACGTGGTCGCCGGCTACGGCGAGCTGGTCGCGCAGGTCCGGGCCGCCGCCGCGCTCACCGACGAGGCCGCCCGCGCGCTCGGCGAGTCGTTCGACCGCGGGCCCGGCCTGTCCGCGGCCGAGCGGGCCGAGACGGCGGTCGCCATCTCCGCGGCGAAGGTCGTGGCGACCCGGGTGGTCAACGAGACCACGTCGACGGTGTTCGAGTACGTCGGTGCCCGCGGCACGGCCACGAAGTACGCGTTCGACCGCTTCTGGCGCAACGCGCGCACGCTCACCCTGCACGATCCCGTGGTGTACAAGGCACGCGAGGTCGGCGCGCACTTCCTCACCGGCGAGCACCCGCCGTACACGGGGTACACGTGATGGGCCCGGTCCTCGCCGACAGCGTCCGGCTCACCGGCGACGGCGTCGAGATCCTGGACCGCCGCGTGTTCCCCGCCGAGCGGGTGTGGGTGCACTGCGCGTCCGTCGAGGACGTGGCGAAGACCATCGAGGACATGGTGACCCAGTCGTCCGGGCCGTACTTCGCCGCGTTGTGGGGCATGGTGCTCGCCGCCCGCGAGGCCGTTCTCCTTGGGGCCGAGGAGGCCCGCGCACACCTCGAGAAGGCCGGGGAACGGCTGGTCGCCACCCGCCGCACCAACAACCACCTGCGCAAGGCCGTGCACGCCGTGCTGTCGCACGTGGACGGTCAGACCGGCGAAGCGCTCGTGGCCGCCGCCCTCGCCGGCGCGCGGTCCGGGGACGAGCGGTACCGGTCCCGCAGCGCCGCGCTGGGCCGGCACACCGCCGAGCTGCTGCCGGACCGGGCGACCGTGCTCACCCACTGCTGGGCCGACCTGTACCTCGTCGAGCTGGTGCGGGCCGCGGCCGGCAAGGACCTCGCGTTCGTCTGCACCGAGACCCGGCCCTACCTGCAGGGCGCCCGGCTCACCGCGGAGACGCTCGCGGAGATGGGCGTCGACACCACCGTGATCACCGACGGGATGGGGGCGGCCGTGCTGTCCAGCGGGAAGGTCGACGCGCTCGTCACCGCCGCGGACCGCGTCACCATGGACGGCCACGTGGTCAACAAGATCGGCACGCTGGGCCTCGCCGTCGCGGCGCACGCGTTCGGCGTGCCGTTCCACGCGATGGTGCAGGCACCCGACCGGCTCGCGCCCACGGTGGACGCCGTGCCGATCGAGTACCGCGACGGCACGGAGGTGCTGGACCGGCCCGGGATCCGTGGGCTCTACCCGGCCTTCGACATCACCCCGCCGCGGTTCGTGACGACCGTGGTCACCGACCGGGGCCCGTTCAACCCGCGTCAGCTTTCCGACTACTACAAGGAGATCCAGTGAACTGCGAGCACAATTCAAAAGTGCGGCCGACCTCCGTTGGCGACGATCCTCGCCCGAGCAAGGATCCGCCCGTCGGCCTGTTTCGAATTGTGCTCGCCGACTGGGTGGTCCTCGACATCGAGGGCACGCTCACCGCGACCAGCCAGGTGCACGTCGTGCTGTACGACTACGCGCGGCCGCGGCTCGGCCCGTGGATCGACGCGCACGGTGACGACCCCGTGGTGGCGGACGCCGTCGAGCAGGTCCGCAAGCTCGGGGACCTGCCGCCGTCCGCCGGCACGGACGAGGTGGTCGCGGTCCTGCACGGCTGGATGGCCGCGGACCAGAAGATCGCGCCGCTCAAGACGTTGCAGGGGCTGATCTGGGAGCGGGGTTACGCGTCCGGGGACCTCACGACCCGGCTCTTCCCCGACGTGGCGCCGAAGCTGCGGGCCTGGCACGCGGCGGGGCGGCGGCTCGCGGTGTTCTCGTCGGGCTCGGTCGCGGGACAGGTCGCGTCGTTCTCCCGCACCACCGACGGCGACCTGACGTCCCTGTTCAGCGGGCACTTCGACACGGTCAACGCGGGCCCCAAGCGCGAGGAGCCCTCGTACCGGGCCATCGCGGCGGCACTGTCGGCGGATCCGGCGCGGATCGTGTTCTTCTCCGACGTCCCCGCGGAGCTGGACGCCGCCCGCGCCGCCGGTTGGCAGACGGTTGGCGTGGCACGCGAGGGTGAGCCGTTCGGGGACGCCGACTTCGGCCCGCACCCGACGATCGGCTCGTTCGACGAGGTCGACGAGGTCTCCGCATGACGGTCGGGCAGCAGCTGGCCGACGAGGCCGCCCGGTACGCGTCGATGGGCTGGATGCGGGGCACGTCCGGCAACCTGTCGGTGGTGCTGGGCCGGGACCCGCTGCGGCTCGCCGTGACGGCCAGCGGCCTGGACAAGGGCGAGCTGACCGCGGACGACCACGTGGCGGTCGACGCGGACGGCGTACCTGTCGGCCCGGGTGTCCCGTCCGCGGAGGCCGGGTTGCACGCGCGGATCGCGGCGGTCTCGGGCGCGGGTGCGGTCGTGCACGTCCACGCCCTGGCCCCGGTACTGGCGGCGGAACGCTGGCCGGGCGGGGTCGCGCTGCGGGACCTGGAGATGCTGAAGGGCTTCGGGCGCCTGGCCCACGACGACCTCGTCACCGTCCCGGTCATCCCGAACGACCAGGACATGCGGGTGCTCGGCGACGCGTTCGAGCGCGGCTACCGCGCCGACACCCCGGCGCTGATCGTGGCCCGGCACGGCGTCTACGTGTGGGGCGCGGACCTGCGGCAGGCCCGGCACCGGCTGGAGTGTCTGGAGTGGCTGCTGCGGTTCATACTCGAATCGGGAAGGGGAGCGTGATGACACTGCTGACCGTGTGGGCCGACGACGACCCGGACACCGTGCTGGTCCGGACCTCCGACGGTGCCGCCATCGCCGACGAGCTGAAGCAGCTCGGCGTGCGGTTCGAGCGGTGGCCGGTGGTCGAGGACCTGCCCGCGAGGCCGACCTCGGACGAGGTGCTGGCCGCGTACGAGCCGTACGTGTCGCGGGTGGTCGAGAACGAGGGGTACGTCCTGGTCGACGCGCTGCACATGACGCCGGAGGACACCGACGAGTGGCGGGCGGCGGCTGCCGCGGCGCGGCAGAAGTTCCTGAACGAGCACACCCACGACGACGACGAGGACCGGTTCTTCGCACGGGGCGCCGGGGTGTTCTACCTGCATGTCGGTGGCAGGGTGTACGCGGTGCTGTGCGAGGCGGGGGACCTGCTGAGCGTGCCGGCCAACACGACGCACTGGTTCGACATGGGCACGCGGCCGGACTACGTCGCCATCCGGTTCTTCCACGACGAGGACGGGTGGGTCGGGAACTTCACGGGCGCGCGGCTGTCCGACTCGTTCGCGGACTTCGACACCCTCATGGCTCTTCGGCAGGCGTGAGTTTCCGACCGGCCACCAGCTCGACGGTGATGAGCACGGCGATGCCCTCGATCGCCAGCAGCGCGATGAGGACGAGGAGCTGGGTGGCGCCCGCCTGCAGGGGTGGGCCGCCGCCGAGCAGGATGCCGACGAACGTGCCGGGCAGCGTGACCAGGCCGACCGTGCGGGTCTGGTCGAGGACGGGTACCAGCGCCTGACCGGCGGTCGGTCGCACGATGAGACGGGCGGCGTCCTGGTCGGGGAACCCGAGTGCGAGGGCGGCCTCGTACTCGCCGCGCCGGGCGGTCAGCTCGTCGAGTGCGCGGCGGCCGGCCAGCGAGGTCGCGGTCATGGCGCCGCCGATGAGGATCCCGGCGATCGGGATGACCGCGATCGGGTGCAGGGGCACGACCCCGGTCGCCAGGAGCAGGGCGAGGATGGGCGTGACCCCGCCGGCGATGGCGGCCGCGGCCCAGCGCCCGTGCCTCGTGTCGGTGATGCGCCGCGCGGACGTCCACGCCGCGATGCCGAACATCAGGAGTACGAAGGCGGCCGTCAGCCACCCGCTCCTCAGCACGAGCACGATGACGAGGCTGACGGCGCCGAGCTGCGCGACCGCCCGTACGGCCGCGGTGATCACCGGCCGCCACGACCCGATCCGCCCGACCCCGGCGACCACCGCGGCGGTCGCGACCAGCAGTCCCAGGACGGCGCCGAGCTGCCACCCGAACACGACGTTCATGCGCCAACCGTATGTAGTACGCGGTCGAACCATAGGCTGGGTGCATGGACCAGATCGACCTGATCCTCGACCAGTGGCGGCAGGAGCGTCCGGACCTCGACCTGACGCCGATGGCCGTGTTCGGCCGGATCGGCGTGCTGGCCCGGGTGCTCCTGCCGAGGACGGAGGCGGTGTTCGCGGAGCACGGGCTGCGCCAGGGCGAGTTCGACGTGCTGACCGCGCTGCGGCGGGTGGGCCCGCCGTACGCCCTGATCCCGTCCGAGCTGTCGGCGATGCTGATGATGTCGCGGGCCGGCATGACCAACCGCCTCGACCGCCTCGAGGCCGCCGGCTTCGTCGAACGCACCCTCGATCCGGCCGACCGCCGCAGCTTCCGGATCACGTTGACCGACGCCGGCCGCAAGGTCATCGACGAGACGATGACCGAGCACGCCGCCAACCTGCACCGCCTCGCTCAGGACATGACCGAGGAGGAGCTGGCGTCCCTGTCGACGGCCCTCCGCAAACTCCTGGCCTCCCTCACCCCCTGACCCGCGTGTCCAACGCGACGGACGCGCGTGTCCAACGCGACGGACCCGCGTGTCCAACCCGACGGACCCGCGTGTCCAACGGGCGCGACCCGTGAGTTCAACGAATCACGCGTGCCGCGTTTGTCGAACTCGTGTGCTCGGCGCGTTGGACACGCGGGTCGTGCGGGTTGGACACGCGGGTTTAGTGGCGGGTGCCGTGGCGCCAGACGGCGGCGATGTTCGTGGTGGTGGTGATGTCCGTGGTCGGGTCGCCCTCCACCAGGAGGAGGTCGGCGCGGTGGCCTGCCGCTACTCGGCCGCGGTCGGGTAGGGCGAAGGTGTCCGCCGGGGTGCTGGTCGCCGCGGTCAGGGCCTGGGTCGGGGTCAGGCCCGCCTGGACGAGCAGTGCCAGCTCGCGGTGCAGGGCACTGCCGTGCTGGGGTTGCCACAGGTTGGCGTCCGTGCCGGCGAGCAGGCGCACACCGGACTTCGCCATCAGCGCCGTGATCTCGAGTGCGTGGTCCAGGCGCAGGGGGACGGCCGTCTGGGCGCCGGCCTGGCCCGTGGCCAGCCACTCCACGTACGCCAGCGTGCTGACCACGAACACGTCCTCCGCCGCGCAGCGGGCGATGACGTCCGACGCCTCCTCCGGGGTCGCGTCGAAGGGCACGTGTGCCAGGCCGTCGACGCCCGCGTCCAGGGCGGTCGTCGCGTCCGCCGCGCTCGCCGCGTGGGCGAGCACGCGCAGCCCGGCCTCGTGGCCGGCCGATACCAGGGCCGCGACCGTGTCCGGGGACAGCACGGGGATCTCCGCGCCGGCCGTGGTGCCGTGGTCGATGATCACCTTCAGGTAGTCCGAGCCCTCGGCCACCCGGGCCGCGACGAACGCCGGTGCGTCGGCGGTGCCGGTGACCGTGGGGAACTCACCCACCGCGTCGCCCAGTTGGTCGCGCAGCTCGGGTGGCATGGCGGTCATGATCTGGCTCGGGTGGCCGCCGGGTGCCGTGGCCAGCACCCCGGCGCTGCGCAGGTCGGCCACGTCGTCCCGCGTCGCGGCGAGGCGGCGCTGTCTGGCCAGGTTGCCCGGCAGGCAGAACATGTCCAGCTCCGTGGTCACCCCGTGCGACAGCGCCTGCGCGAGGCTGCCGTCGAACACGTGCGTGTGTGCGTCGATCAGGCCGGGCAGCAGGGTGCGACCGGTCCCGGACACCGCCTCGTCCGCCTGGCCGTCGTAGGTGCCGATCCGGTCGTCGTCGATCAGGACGTCCGTGGCGGGCACCACGCGTTCCCCGTCGAAGACCCGTACGTCGCGGATGAGAGTGCGCATGAGCGCCTCCGTAGTTCGATTGTTGATAGTACGACATCAAACTATCAGAGGCTCCGGATGGGGGATTGCGATCGCGGTGGGCGGATTAGGATTTGGCCCGTGACCCGCGTCTGTGCTGTCGCCACGGTCCTGCTCACCGCCGTCCTGGCCCTGACCGGTCTGCCGGGGGTGACCGCCGCCGAGCCGCGGCATGACCTCACCGTCAAGGTCCTGTCCAACACCCGGCCGGAGTTCGTCAGCGGCGGTGACGTGCTCGTGCGTGTCTCCCGCGCCGACCACGTCCGGGTGCGGCTGGGCGGCACGGACGTGACGTCGAGCTTCACCGAGCAGCCCGACGGCTCGCTGCTCGGTGTGGTGCGTGGGTTGCGCGACGGCCGCAACACGATCTCCGCGTCGGCCAGGGACGGGCACGCGTCCGTGCGGGTGGTGAACCACGCGATCTCCGGGCCGGTCTTCTCCGGGCCGCAGCAGCTCCCGTTCTACTGCCAGACCGAGGTGTTCGGGCTCCCACCCGCACAGCAACCGCTGTGCCAGGCGCCGACCGTGGTCCGGTACTTCTACAAGTCCACCGCCGGCCAGTTCAAGCCCCTCGCCGACCCCACCAGCCGGCCCGCCGACCTCGCCAGCGCGACCGTCGAGGGCGTGACCGTGCCGTACATCGTGCGCGGCGAGGCCGGCGTGATCGACCGGGCCGTGTACGAGATGGCGGCGCTCTACGACGGGACCGACCCGTCGCCGGTCAGGCCGGAGACGGGCTGGAACCGGAAGCTCGTCTACAACTTCGGCGGCGGCTGCAACAGCGGCTACCGCCAGGGCGCGGGCACCGCCGGCGTGCTGGTGGACCTGTTCCTGTCGCAGGGCTACGCCGTCGCGTCGTCCACGCTGAACGTGCTCGACAACAACTGCAGCACCATCATCTCCGCCGAGGCCGCGATGATGGTCAAGGAGCACTTCCTCGAGACCTACGGCCCCGCGCGCCACACGATCGGCTGGGGTGGCTCCGGCGGCGCGATCCAGCAGTACGACATCGCCGACGCCTACCCCGGCATCCTCGACGGGATCATCCCCGGCATCTCCTACCCGGACCCGCTGACGACCACGGCCCCGGTCACCGACTGTGGCCTGCTCAACGCCTACTTCACGCGTGGCGGCTTCACCCAGGAGCAGCAACGCGCGGTGTCCGGTTACAACACCTACGACGTGTGCACCTCGTGGGGCGTGACGTTCCTCAACCGGACGACGGCCACCGGCAGCTGCGACCCGATCATCCCGGTCGCGACGCGCTGGGACCCGGTGACCAACCCGGACGGCCTGCGCTGCGCCGCCTCCGAACAGTGGGTCAACCAGCTCGGCCGCGACCCGCGTACCGGGTTCGTGCGGGGCGTCCTCGACAACACCGGCGTGCAGTACGGCCTGAACGCGTTGAAGGCGGGCCAGATCACGCCCGCCCAGTTCGCGGCGCTGAACGCCGGCATCGGCGGCTACGACTACGCGGGCCGCCCGACCCCCGGCCGCACGGCCGCGGACCCGCGTGGCCTGAACGCCGCGTACGCGAGCGACCTGCTCAACGGCGCCGCGCAGGGCCTGCGGTACACGCCGGTCATCGACCAGCGCACGTACCTGGACCGGATCCCGATCGCGGACATCCACACGGCGGAGATGTCGTTCGTCATGCGCGACCGCATGCGCGACGCCAACGGCACGGCCGCCAACCAGGTGATCATCTTCTCGTCCCTGGACCCGGCCCAGGCGAACGCCGCGGCCGCGTACGAACTGGACGCCATGGACCGCTGGCTCTCCGCGATCGGCGACGACACGTCCCACCGCGACCGCGCGACGAAGACGATCGCGAACAAGCCGCGCGACCTGGCGGACGGTTGCTTCGTGTCGCCGACCGAGCGCGTGACCGAGAAGCTGACCTATCCGCCGGCGGGGCGCTGCGGCCAGCTGTACCCGGTGGCCTCGAACCCACGGCTGGTCGCCGGCGCGAAACTGTCGATGACGACGATCAAGTGCCGGCTGACGCCACTGGACTTCCGCGACTACCCGGTGACGTTCACGACCGAGGAGAAGGCGTTGCTGCGCCAGGCCTTCCCGACCGGCGTGTGCGACTACGGGCGCCGTGGGGTGAGTGAGCGGCCGTCCCGTGGTGCGTGGCAGACGTTCTAGTTTCGCTTTGCGGCCGCTCGGGTAACGATGGGGGCATGGCACAGAAGCGAGTCGTGATCGTCGGGGCCGGGTTCGCCGGGTACGAGGCGGCCAAGGCGTTGCCCAAGGCACTCGCGAAGGCGGGTGCGGACGCCGAGGTCGTCCTGGTCAACCCCACCGACTACTTCCTGTACCTGCCGCTGCTGCCCGAGGTCGCGGCCGCCGTCGTGGACCCGCGGCGGGTGACCGTGTCGCTGCCGGGCACGCTCAAGGGTGTCCGGCTCGCGCTGGGCACGGTGCACAAGCTCAACATCGACGGCCGGTCCGTCTCCTACGTCGACCCGGAGGGTGGGGAGCACTCGCTCGACTACGACCGGCTCGTCCTCGCCGCCGGCAGCGTCAACAAGCTCCTGCCCATCCCCGGGGTCACCGAGCACGCGCACGGCTTCCGCGGCGTGCCGGAGGCGCTGTACCTGCGCGACCACATCATCCGCCAGATCGAGCTGGCCGCCGCGACCGACGACCAGGAAGAACGGGACGCGCGGTGCACGTTCGTCGTGGTCGGCGCCGGGTACACGGGCACCGAGGTCGCCGCGCAGGGGCCGCTGTTCACCAAGGCCGTCGCGGCTCGGCACCCCGAGCTGGCGGGGCAGAAGATCCGCTGGCTGCTGCTCGACGTCGCGCCCAAGGTGCTGCCCGAGCTGGACCTGCGGCTGTCCAGGGCGGCCGACAGGGTGCTGCGCCACCGGGGTGTCGAGGTCCGCATGGGCGACTCCGTCGACGAGGCCACCGCCAACGGGGTCCGGCTCAGGAGCGGCGGCAGCGTGGCGACCCGCACGCTCGTGTGGTGCGTGGGCGTCCGGCCGGATCCGCTGGTCGAGGCCACCGGGCTGGAGACCCAGAAGGGCCGGCTGGTCACCGAGCCGACGCTGGTCGTGCCCGGCCACCCGGAGATCTTCGCCTGCGGTGACGCGGCCGCCGTGCCCGACCTGACCCGGCCGGGGCAGCTCACCGCCATGACCGCGCAGCACGCGTCCCGGCAGGGCAAGCTCGCCGGCCGCAACGTGGCCGCGTCGCTCGCCGGCGGCCGGTTGCGCCCGTACAAGCACCACGACCTGGGCTTCGTCGTCGACCTCGGCGGCGCCCAGGCGGCGGCCAACCCGTTGCGGGTCCCCCTTTCGGGGTTCCCGGCGAAGGTCGTCACCCGCGGCTACCACCTGGCGGCCATGCCGGGGAACCGCATCCGCACGGCCGTCGACTGGGCGCTGGACGCCGTGCTGGGCCGGCAGTCCGTGCAGCTCGGTCTGGTGCGGGGCCCGCACGTCCCGCTGGACACGGACAGCCCTGAGCTGCCGCGGCTCACCTCCGGCTGACCAGGAGGTGCTCGCGGAAGCGTGCCGACAGCGGGGGTAGCTCGCGCCCGGCCAGCCAGGCCACGCCGATGTCGCGTTCGGACGGCACGTCGGTGACGCGCAGGTGCGGCGCGGTCGAGGCGGCACGCGGCGGCGGGAGCAACGCGACGCCCAGGCCCGCGGTCACGAGTCCTCGCAGGTCGACTTCGCGGCGATCGCCGCCGGTTGTGGGCTGTGGTCGACCCGGGTGACGGATCCGGGTTCGGTGCGTGGCGCGCTGGAGAAGGCGTTCGCCCACCCGGGCCGGCGGTGGTCGAGCTGGTCACGGACCCGAACGCACTGTCCATCCCCCCGAGGATCACGGGCGAGATGGTGCGTGGGTTCGCCCTGGCGGCCAGCAAGACGGTGCTCAACGGCGGCGTCGGCAAGATGGTCGAGATGGCACGCAGCAACCTGCGCAACGCCCCACGGCCCTAGGCTTTCCGCCAGGCCTGGACACCGAGTTTGCCGGTGTTGCCGAGGTCGATGGTCACCGTGCTCGTGCCGGTGACCTCGTTCGGCACGACCAGGGGCACCTCCTGCCACGGCTGGCCCTGCGCCGGCGCGGCCTCGAGGCGGGTGGCGGTGGTGGCGTTCACGGTGGCGTCGGTGACGAGGTTTCGCCACAGCAGGCCGGAGGATGCCTTCTCGCCGGGTCGCAGGGTCACCTCTTGGGGCGGGTCGTCGAACTCCGGTGCCGTCGTGATGCCAGCCGATCCCTCGCCCACGACGACCTCGATCGGGGTGTCCTCCTCGTCGAACAGCCGCACGGCCGGGTAGCCGTTCACGGTGAGCGGGGTGGAACCGCAGTTGACCAGTTCGAGGGTCAGCGTCCGCAGGCCCATCGCCGCGTCGCCACCCAGGACTGAGATGTGGACGCCTTCCGGTGAGCAGTCGGTCTCGGGGACCTTGGGTCGCGGTGCGACTGTTCCCGGGGTCGTCGGTCTGATGGGGACGTCCGGGCCGCTCGCCGCCGGGCGGACACCACAACCGGCCAGCAACGCGAACCCCAGAACGCCCAGGAGAAGCCGTCTCACCCCAAGATCGTATCGACGTCCGGTCTTGACCTTTTCGGGATGTGGAGCGTCGTCGGACCGCGTGACCGCCCAACGCCGAGAATCGGCTGATCGGTTCCTGCTCGCCCCTCGGCGCCAGCCGACGCGAATGCGCCCAGCCCAAGTGGACGCGTCCAGCCCAAGCGGACGCGCCCGAGTCGTGTCGGGTCTGTCGAGCTGTGTCGGGTCTGTCGAGCTGTGTCGGGCCTGCCGGGCCGTGTCGGGCCTGCCAGTCGGCACTCGTCTGCCAGGCGACACGAGCGTGTCAGGCGCGCCGGACGTGTCCGGCGGAGCGGGCGTGTCAGTTGAAGCGGATGTGCTTGGCGCTTGTCCACTTGCGGCGGACGTAGGCCCTCAGGCGGGTGTCCGTGTTCGGGGTCAGCTTCAGGGGCGCGGCGGACGCGATGTGGTCGGCCACCTCGGGGATGGACAGGGTGTCTGTCCACACGTGGGTGGCGAACTGCTTGTCCTGTAGGCGTTCCAGGCAGAGGTCTACCTTTGACTCGGCCCAGCTGTCGCGGAACAGTGGGGCGTCCTTGCCTGTCAGCACCTTCAGTGCGTGGCCGATGCCTCGCTCCCGTAGGCGTTTCAGCACAGTTTCCCTGCGTGCCAGCAGTGAGAAGTGGTGGACCTCGTGGCCCAGGTTTCGTAATCGGCCTACTGTCTCCTCGAAGTAGTTGGGGTTTGTCACCGTCATCGGGGCTATGACCACGCCTTCCTGCTTGCGCAGCGCCAGGTCCAGCACCTCCACCACGCCCTCGCGCCACGACGTCAGGTCCTGGAAGTCGCCGCGTAGCGACGGGGGCAGCATTCGGCGTAGGCCGAAGCCAGGGTGTTCCGGGTCGCAGATGACGCTGCCTGGTAGGCGTCGGTGCAGCTCGTGCGCCGTTTGGGTCTTGCCGCCGCCGAACGGGCCGTTCAGCCAGATCAGTGTCATGCGCGCGTCAGGGCCACCAGGGGGATCTCGCGTTCGGCCTTGTGTTCGTGGTCCAGGAAGAACGGGTACGCCGTCGTGATCTCCGCCCATAAGCGTTCGCGTTCTTCGCCCCGCAGGACCGTTGCGGTGGCCGGATAGGACTCGTCGCCTCTCTCCACGGTCACCGACGGGTTGGCCACTGCGTTGGCGTACCAGTCGGGCGGCTTGCGTGCGCCCGCGTTCGACGCCATCACGATCACGCGGTCGCCGTTGGGGTGGAACATCATCGGGCACGTGCGTGCTGAGCCCGTGCGGGCGCCGGTGGTCGTGAGCAGCAGCAGCCGTTCCCGGTGCATGCCCTCGACCTCGCCGCCCGCGCGGAACTGTTCGATGACTCTGCGGTTGATCTCCTGGATGTTGTCCATGGCCGCCACAGTAGCCACGGACACCGACATGTCACGCCGTTGTGCCGGGGCGGCCGTCCTCCACGCGACCCGTCAGGCGACGGCGGAAGCCCGGTGCGGTCACTTCCAGGTCATACCAGCCGTGATCCGTCGCCCAGGTGAGTGAACGGCGTTGGTTGGCGTGGAGACGGATGGTCCAGGTCCGGCCTTTGTAGCGCAGGGGGTGGACCCGGAGGGTAACGGTGGTGTGGCCGTAGTTCACCAGGTCGAGGGACCCGTTGCGAAAGGTGACATCCACGGTCACAGAACCGGACAATTCGTACCAGAAACGGTTCGGGCCCTGGATCACGACCGACTCCGTGGCCGGGATGCGCACGACCGACCGCGTCGTCACGTCCACATGCACCGGAGTGGCCGGGCTGCCGTACGAGTACACCGCGAAGTGGCACGCGCCCGGGCCGTCGTCGCCCAGTGTCAACGCCAGTTCGGCGCCGGACAGCCGGGCCGATACCCACGGGCGGTACGGCAGCGCCCGTGCGGGGCGGCGGCCCGGTTCCTGTGTGGGCGGCGACTGGGTGGCGGGCGGCGTCGGGTGCCACCGGGAGATGGGCGCCGGCACCGGTCCCGGCTGGTCCAGCGCGGGTGCCCGGCCACCGCCGGAGAAGTCGAACGCCGAGGTCAGGTCGCCGCAGACCGACCGCCGCCACGTGCTGATGTTCGGCTCGCGAACACCCGTCCACCGCTCCAGGAACCGCAGCACCGACGTGTGGTCCGCGACCTCCGAGCACACGTGCCCGCCGACCGTCCACGGCGACACGACCGTCATCGGCACGCGCGGCCCCAGGCCCAGCGGCTTGCCGTCGTACCAGTCCTCAGCCGACGAGACCGGCGGCACCGGCGCCGGCACGTGGTCGAAGTACCCGTCGTTCTCGTCGAAGTTCACGAACAGCACGGTTTTCGACCAGGTGTCCCGGTCCGACGCGAGCACGTCCAGCACCTGGTAGATCAGGTTCGCGCTGCCGACGGGCGTCGAGGCGCCCGGGTGCTCGGAGAGCGCCGCCGTCGGCACCAGCCAGCTCACCGCCGGCAGCCGCCGCGCGGAGATGTCCGCACGCAGCCGCGACACGAGCGTGTCCGGCTCCGACCGGTACATCGCGCGGTCGAACAGCTCCCGCTCGACGGGCGACAGCGCGGCGCGACCGGCGGCGAACTGGGACAGCGCCGTCGCCCGGTCCACCGCCGACATGTCGAACAACGCGTAGTAGAACTCCTCGGTCGTCCGGTACGAGCCGTCCACATGGGACAGGATGCGCCGGCCGATCTCCTTGAACGGCAGGAAGTACTCGACCGCGTTGTCGGTGAAGTTGTCCCACTCCTGGTAGATCCGCCACGAGACGCCCGCCGCCTGCAGCCGTTCCGGGTAGGTCGTCCAGTCGTAGCCGGCGTGGTCGTAGGAGTACGCCGCGTTGGTCACCGCCCGCGCGGCCGAGCCCGGCTCGTAGCCGGTGGTGCCCGTCCAGAGGAAGTTCCGGTTCGGGTTGGTGGAGCCGTTGATCGAGCAGTGGTACGCGTCGAGCAGCGTGAACGTCTCGGCCAGCTCGTACTGCAGGGGGATGTCCCGCCGCTCGTAGTAGGTCATCGTGGCGGCGCTCTTCGCCGGCACCCAGCCGTTGTTCCAGCCGCCGGCCCACGCCGCGCTCGCGTCGGTCCAGCCGTGCGGCAGGTCGCCGAGGTACTGGATGTCCGAGTCCGGCCGGTTCGCCAGCTCCGCCGCCTTGCGCACGGAGAACGGGAGCACACCCGACTGCTCGAACACCGGGCGGCCGTCGGGCTGCCGCAGCGGGTCGTGGTCGCCGTAGCCGCGGACCCCGCGGAGGCTCCCGAAGTAGTGGTCGAACGACCGGTTCTCCTGCATGAGCACGATGACGTGCTCGATCGCCCGCAGCCCGCCGCGGCGGACGGGCGTGGCGGCGATCGCCTCGTGCAGGGACGGCGGTAGGAGCGAGCCGACCGCGGCCGCGCCACCGGCCGCGGCGGCCGAGGCGAGCAGCCGGCGTCGCGAGATCTGTGCCATGGCGGGATCCTGGTCGACGCGGCTGAACGCCGGGTATCCGCCAGTAGAAGGTCTTACTGCAGGTAGCCCTCCACTACTCCTTCCGAGCGAGGCTGTGCCTCGTCCGGGTTCTCGCCGGCCGCGCGGCGGGCACGGCGCTGGCGCAGCAGGTCCCAGCACGTGTCCAGCTCGACCTCGATGGCACGCAGGCGCTCGTGGCTCGGCTCGTGGCCGGCGCGCTCCAGCTTGTGCTCCTCGTCGATGAGCGCGCTGATGCGGCTCGATATCTCCTTGTCGTCCATGGCTCCATGCTGGCAGAGCCGCGCCGTGCTTGCCCACGTGATCGACCGCGCACGCGCGGACGTCCGCGGGTGGCCTTTCTGCGAAGAATTGCAACGAATGCACGGCGACGGTCGGCGACCGCGCTGCTTCCTGCGGTGACGAGGGTAGCCGCAGAGGCGGGTAGGTCGGCCTGTCGATCACTGCCGCAGTCCGCTGGACCACCCTCGCCAGTGCCACCAGCAACGCCTACGCAGCCGACATCATCCGTCGGCAGAGAGCGCAAGACCCGGTTGAGCATGGGCGAGGCTCGCATGACGTCTCAAGGTTTGACCAAGGTGCGGACTGTAACCAACGCCGTGCCGCCACGCTCAGAGCGATCAAGGCGCCGCCAGCCACACATACCTCCTGGGATCAGCGTCCAGCCGGCTGGCTGGCGGTGCTGGGCTCGTGGGCGTCAGTTGTTGTACCACTGCTGACGAGACCCGCCGTTGTAGGGATTCGTGCCGATCCGGCCGGACGGGGTGGCGTGCTCCAGGTACCAGCCGCTGTAGTCGCTCACGATGGCATTGGCTGGGTTCTCAAAGTAGACCCACCAGGACTGATTGCGGGCGCCGCTGCACCAGCTGATCCGGACGACCGTGGAGTAGTTGCCCGTGTCCTGTTCCAGGCACATGTTGACCGCGCCGGAGGTGTTGACCAGGTAGTAGTTGTTCGTGCCATACCCGTTCTTCTGGAAGATCCACAGCGCGTGCGGGGTGTCGTCGCAGGAGCCGGCGATCACCTCGGTGCTGCCTGTCCGGGCCTTGAGACACCAGCCGCTGCCGGCGTTCCAGATCCGCTTCCCTGTCGCCGCGGCGGCGGGTGTGGTCAACGTACCCGCCAGCACGATGATCGCGGCGATCGTCGAGACAACTCTTCGGACTGTACGGTTCATGCTCGGCCTCGTATTCTCGAAGAGCCCGGATAACGGATACCTGGACTCTGTGTGGGTCCCTTTCTTCAGGAGGCGGGGGCTCAAGCTGCGGCCGAACCGCCTTCACATCTGGCAGCTAGCCGGCACGATCACGCCTCCCGCCCTCCCGGTCTGTCAGTTGGCGAGGTTGGGGCAGGGTGAGTTGCAGACGACCTCGGCCTGCATCTACCTTGTCCCGCCAGACGTCGGCGTTGCCGAATTTGAGCTCATCGACGACCCGCACGCCATTGGTGACCTCGGTGATCACGAGCGCCCAGTTCCGCAGGGGTCGCCAGGGCGAGTACGGCAACTATGACCGCGCCCAGGATGATTGGCTAACGGGATCTCATCTGTTTCTCCTGTGTGTTATCCGGCACCCAGAACCACCACTGGTTCGACGGAGGCACGGCATTGTGGAGGTACACCTCTCCGTTGAAGTTCGTGACCAGGTAACCACCGGTGTGTGCGCTCCAGACGTAGCCGTTGTTGGCGCTCCAACGGAATTCGGCGATGGAACCGTCGCAGGTTCCGCTGACCACGACGGTCGAATTCAACTGCTTCAGGCAGAGGCCGGTCGCCTGGTTCTTCAGCAGTGCGGTTCCGGGATAGGCGTCGAGGAATCCGAACTGCCATCTCTGCGGGCCGTTGCAGCCGGGCCAACTGATGACCGTGCCGCTGAAGTCGGTCGCCAGGCAGTATTGCGTGGCTTGGTTCTTCAGGTACCGCGGCGGGGTGTACGAGTCAGCGCTCGCCTGCCCCGTCATCGTCATGGCCGCAGCGGCCGTGACGATCGCCGCGGTCGCGAGCCTGCGTAGCTGTTTCTTCAGCGCGAACATCTACCTCACACCTTTCGTTTCGTCGATGTCGGTGGAACCTTCGGAGTGCGGCGGGCGAGCGCGTCTGAATAGTTGTTCCCCTGTTCACTTGCCACGAAATCCAGCTCGCATCGATCGCCTTGTGGCATCACAGCAGGGTGCCGGGTTGTCTAGTAGGTGTGTCGCGCGTTAAACAACCCACGCGAAAGCCGAGGTCGGGATGGTTCACGGAGGTGTGTCCCGGGCATGTGCCGGATTCGCAGGGTGCCGTCGCTGCTGCCGCTGCCCCCTGGCGGTAGCCGCTGCCGTAGCCGCACCAGGTTCCCGCACCAGGTTCGTGTCCAACCTTCGCTGCCGGAGGGTAACGGGATGATGGCGATGAGTAACGCCCACATGGCCGCCGACGATTCTTGGTGGTAGTTGGTTATGTACACCTCTGGGGGGATCGTGCCGCGCCCTGAACGGCCTTTGGATCCTGCTGCGGGTCCGGTGGAGGAGTTGGCTGCGGGTCTACGTGAGTTGCGGCGTCGGGTCGGCAACCCGGGATACCGGGAGTTGGCCATCCGGGCTGGTTACTCCGCGGCTTCGTTGGCGAACGCGGCAGGTGGTCGGCAGTTACCAAGCCTGGCGGTGACGTTGGCTTTCGTCCGGGCCTGTGATGGCGACACGGCCGAGTGGGAGCGGCGCTGGCGGCACGCCGCGACCGAGGCAGCGCGTTCGCATGAAGATGTGACCTCCGACCAGGGCCGATCGAGCGAGAAGTCGCCGTACCAGGGGCTGGCGTCGTACGGCGTCGAGGACTCCTCGCTCTTCTTCGGGCGTCAGAGGGTGGTCGCCCAGTTGGTGTCCAGCTGTGGCGACGAACGTTTCGTGGCGTTGTTCGGCGTCTCGGGCAGCGGCAAGTCGTCAGTGCTGAGCGCAGGCCTGATCCCGGCACTCAGCAGCCCGCGAGGTGGCGACGACGAGGACGGCGTCCGCCAGCCGGTGGGATCCTGCTACTTCCCGGTTCTGATCACTCCTGGTTCCCGCCCCGTGGAGAGTCTGCGGCTCGCGTTGGATCGCGTGCCGCCAGAACGAGACGTGCTGCTGGTCGTCGACCAGTTCGAGGAACTGTTCACACTCTGTGCGGATGGCGAGGAAAGAGCGCGGTTCGTTGCCGCGCTCGCGGAACTCGCTCGCGAGCCGGACGCGATGACGCGGGTCGTGATCGGAGTACGTGCCGACTTCTACGCGCACTGCATCGAACTGCGGGGGTTGGCGCCGCTGCTGGCCGGCGCCACCGTGCCGGTCGAGACGTTGAGCGAGGACGAGCCGCGGGAGGTCATCACCGAACCGGCACGGCGGGTCGGCCTGAGTGTGGAACGAGCACTGGTCACCAGGATCGTGGCCGAGGCGGCCGGGCAACCGGGTGCGTTGCCTCTGGTGTCGCATGCCTTGCTCGAGACCTGGCGGCAGCGACGCGGCACTGTTCTCACGGCTGCCGGCTACGAGGCGGCCGGTGGTGTCTCCGGGGCCATCTCGCAAACAGCCGAGGCCTGGTACCAGGCTCACGGTCGACAAGCGGAACTCCGTTCGCGAGATCATGGTGCGCCTGGTCACGTTGGGCGAAGAAGGAGTGAAAGACACCCGGCGCCGCGTGGACCGGGCTGAACTGGACTTCCCGAGCAGCGACGAGATTCTGCACGGACTCGCCGACGCCCGGCTGGTCGTCCTGGGCCGGACCACCGTCGAGATCGCGCACGAGACGTTGATCGAGGCCTGGCCACGCCTTCGCCACTGGTTGTCGGCGGACCGGGACGTGCTGCGCCGACGTCGCCAACTCACCGAGGACAGCAGAATCTGGTCCGCACACGGCCGCGATCCCGACACGTTGTACCGGGGTGCGCGGTTGGCGGCATCGGACGGGCAGCTCACCGAGCAGCTCAACTCACTGGAGAACGAGTTCCTGACGGCCAGCCGGGAACGGCAGGCCCGGGAGACGCGGTTGCGTCAGCGACGCACGCGGCTGGCTCTGATCAGCCTTGCCGTTGGGGTGACAGTGATGAGCCTGATCGCGGTTCTCGCGTACCGGGAGGCGAATCGGGCCAACGACGAGCGTGAGCGTGCGCTGTCGCACCAGTTGGTGGCCAACGCACGCGACCAGCTGCAGGTCGATCAAGAACTCGCGGTGTTGCTGGCCAGGGCGGCCTATGACACCAAACCGACCGCTGAGGCCGCCGCCGTACTCCGCCAGGCCGTGATCGATTCCCGACTGCGAGCGAGGGTAGTTTCGGGACAGCAGCAGGTCTTCGGCGTCGCCTACAGCCCGGATGGCCGACGGGTGGCCAGTAGCGGCGCTGACGGCACGGTTCGGGTCTGGACCATGCGTGGCCCGAACGGGTTCGTCGGGAAACCTCGCGTGCTGCGTGCTCATACGGGCTACGTGTGGAGTCCGGTGTTCAGCGCGGACGGTCACCATCTCGCCGCCTGCGGGGTCGATGGTGTCGTGACCGTATGGGACCTGACCACCGACCTTCCCCCACTCGTGCTGCGCGGCCATGGCGGGGTGGTGTCCACCGTCGCGTTCAGCTCTGATGGCAGGCTGGTGGCTGGTGCCGGCGACGACGGCACCGTCCGGGTCTGGGATCGGACAAGTGGGAGCCCTCAACCTGTCCGAGCTCTGCCGCTCGGCGGAGGACCCGCTCAGGCAGTGGCCTTCAGCCCGGATGGCACCCAACTCGCCACTGGTGGCGACGGACCGGTCATCATCTGGAACCTGGCCACGACCACACCACCCACGATATTGCGCGGCCACGAGAACACCGTCGAGAGCGTTGCCTACAGCCCTGACGGGCGCCTGCTGGCCAGCGCGAGCGCCGACCAGACAGTCCGGATCTGGCCCACCGCCGGAAGCGAGCCGCCGCTGGTCCTTCGCGCCGACGACGGCACCGTCGAGACCGTGGCCTTCAGCCCCGACGGAACGAGGATCGCCAGCGGCCACAGCGGAAGCGACACCATCCGAGTGTGGAACACGACTAAGGGCGACGGAGAAGACCCACTGCTACTTCATGGTCACCACGGACCGGTGTGGAGCGTCGCCTTCAGCCCGGACGGAAGAAGGATCGCCAGCGGCAGCGGTGACGGCACGCTACGGCTCTGGGATCCGACCTATCCCGGCAACCCTCAGGTGCTCGACGGCCATAGCGGAGCCGCGTGGAGCGTGGCCGTCAGCGCCGACGGAAACACCATCACCAGCGGCGGCGCCGACCACACGGTCCGCGTATGGCGAGGCAGAACCCGGCAGGACCCGTTGACGCTGACAGGCCATGACGACGAGGTCCTCTCGGTGGCACTGAGCGCGGACGGCCGCCGAGTGGCGAGTGCCTCGCGCGATCGAACCGTACGTGTCTGGGACACCGACAGCGGCGCCCTCATCGCCGTTCTGCAAGGCCACACAGGGACTGTCTGGAGCGTGGCGGTCAGCCCCGACGGGCGACGTGTGGCCAGCGGCGGCGGCGACGAGATCGTGCGGATCTGGGACATCGATGACACGAGCGCCCCCATCATGCTCGAGGGGCACGAAGCGTCCATCAGGGGCATCGCGTTCAGCCCTGACGGCAGGCAGGTCGCCAGCACGAGCCAGGACACCACCGTGCGAGTGTGGAACGCCGACGGCCACGGAAACCCCGTCGTACTGCGCGGGAGCCCCGGCCTGGTCTGGACCGCCACGTTCTCGCCCGACGGCCGGACGATAGCCACCGGTGGCGACGACGGCAACATCCGAATCTGGAACAGGAACGGAAAAGAGCGCCCCCGAATCCTCCGCGGACACCGAGGACCGGTATGGAGCGTGGCATTCCGTCCCGACGGCCGACAGATCGTCGGCGCCGGACACGACAGCAGCGAACGGATATGGGACACCACCACCGGAGAAGAACTCGTCGCACTCCGCGGCCACGGCACTTTTGTTGAAGAGGCCAGGTTCGGTCCCGATGAAACCCTCGTCACCGCCCACGGCGACGGCACCATCCGCCTGACCCGCTGCGAAGCCTGCGGCCCGATCAACCGCGTCCGAACCATCGCGGACTCACGCGTCACCCGCCCCCTCAACGCCGACGAACGCCGCACCTACCTACACGAACCAGGCCTCCCATGAACCACCTACCAAGCCCAGAACACTTTCGACGTCGATCATCCGCACATCCTGCACACCCCGCCCGCCGCATTCACCCGGGCCTGAAACCAACGAGGATCGGCAACTCGGGAATGACTCGTGCTGCGCGGCTCTGTAACGCGTACTGGCCGAACGGGCGGAGGCGGCCGGCGGCTGGGGACCTGTGATCCGCCTGGCGATGTGGTGGCTGGACGCCGGCGTCCCTGACAGAGGCAGCCCTGCTGGCAGCAACCTGACTGAGTATTCGACAAGTTCTGATATTGCGGCCTACCAGCATGAGGGGCCGCGGAAGGTCGCCCTTCCGCGGCCCCCGGTTCGGCTACCTCATGCCGCGATCGGGAGGGGCGCTGTTGGCATGGGGGTGGCCGGGCTGGGCGCGCCGGTCAGGACGACCGCCGTGGCGTTGTCTCGGGTGCCCGCCATGTGGGCGGCCTGGACCAGCGCCTCAGCCGGGTTCGAGGCATGGCGCAGGATGGTCGTCATGGCCTCGTCCGTCAGTGTCTTGTGCACGCCGTCGGTGGTCAGTACCAGGCTTGTGGCGCTGGTTTCCGTTGTGCCGTAACGGCTTGCGGGCGCGGTGTGCACACTCGTGGTGACCAGGTGCGCCATCCGCGGCGTGACGTCCTCGCCGTGGTCGCGGAAGTACTGGGCGAGGGTGTGGTCCCTCGTGAGCTGGCGCAGTTCCGTGCCGTCCCACGCGTACGCCCGGACGTCACCCACCCACCCGATGCGGTAACTGTGCCCGAACGGCTGAGCCACGACCAGGACGCAGTCACCCGCGGTGACCGCCTGGTGGGCAGCCGCCAGTGCGGCGGACGGGCCCGCGACGGCAGGGACGCCGACCGCGGCCGTGGTGGCGAGGAGCGCCGCGTGTGCCGCGCTCAGGTCGTCGCCGATGCCGTCGGCCAGCGCCACGATGCCGTTGGCCGCGGCCACCGCGTCCGCGTTCACCTCGCGGCCGCCCTGGTGGCTGGCGGTCCGCCAAGCTGGTTGAGTGTCCATCCCCGCCTCCTCGCCGCGTCTCTACCAGCGAGAATGCGACGGGAAGCTGAGCGTTGGCTGTGGACGGGATGATGTTCGGCTGTGGAACGGGCCGGCGCCGGCGTCGCCGACCCGTCAGAGGTTCAGCAACCGCAGTTGCCGTTGCAGCAGCCGCCGCTGCAGTCGTCGCCGCAGCCACATCCGCATCCGCCTCGCATGACAACCTCCAGTGTGGTTGGTCTGCTACATGCGCATTTGGACATGCTACGGGCTCGGATCGCGTGCCATCAGTACCCGATCGGGGGTCTTTGTACGTCGCTTGTACGCGGATCTGGTGCGGTGTGCCCTTCCTGTTCCCTGCGAAGCGAGGTTTCATGTCCCGACGACTGATCACCGCGTTGGCAACCGCCCTCGCCGCGGCCGCCGTCGTGGTCGTCCCGGCGAACGCGGACGTCAGTGCACAGGCCGTCAACCTGCGCACCCCGTTCGACTGCGGGCAGGTGTGGAACGCGAACACCCGTACCAACCACAATCCACAGCTGTCCGTGGACTTCCAGCGCAGCGGCGCGCTCAACAAGAACGTCCGGTCGAGCGCGGCCGGGACGGTCGAGACCGTCCGGAACCTGGGGAACACGAGCTACGGCAAGTACATCGTGATCCGGCACGCCAGCGGGTGGAAGACGCTGTACGCGCATCTCAACTCGTTCAACGTGTCGGTGGGGCAGAAGGTCAGCACCGGCACGCTGATCGGGAAGGTCGGTTCCACCGGTGGGTCGACCGGGCCGCACCTGCACTACGAGCAGCGGCTGAACGGGGTCGTGCAGCGGGTGGTGCTGAACGGCGTGCACGTCAGGTACTACGGCAACACGTCGATCACCAGCTCGACGGGCTGCTAGTGGGACCGGTGCCGGCCGCGGGCGGACGGCCGGCACCCCTCAACCCGCGTTGAGCAGTTGTAGCGTTGCGCGGATTTCCTGGGCGCGCGTCGCGTGGTGGTGGGCCGCGGCCTGGTCGCCTCGGCGTTCGTGGAGGCGGGCCAGCAGTTCGGCCACGTCCGCTTCCGAGCGGCGGTCGCCGTTGCGGTGGTGGCGGGCCAGGGCCGTGGTCAGCAGGCGGCCGGCGGCGGTCAGCTCACCGGTGTCCAGGCACAGCTCGCCCAGGCTCTGGTTCGTGTAGCCGACGCAGTGCTCGTCCTCCAGGTCGCGGAAGATGGTGAGGGCCCTGGCCAGGTGTTCGCGGGCCGCGCGTAGGTCGCCGCGTCGCTGGTGCAGGGCCGCCAGGCGTTTGAGGGCGTGGGCCTCGCGGTGGCGGTCGCCGATCGCGGCGCACAGTTCGTACGCGTCGGTGAACCAGCGGCCCGCGGGGGCCAGGCAGCCCAGCGCCAGCCAGACGGAACCCGCCGCGAGTCTGGCCACCGCCTCGCCGGGTAGGTCACCCACCTGTGCGAACAGGGCCAACGCGCCGTGACAGCAGTCCAGGGCCTCGTCGTGGTCGCCGAGGATGCGTAGCACCGTGCCGAGGCCGGCCAGCGCCACCGCCGCGCCGCGGTCGTCGCCGATCTTGGCGAACAGGTCGTGGGCGGTGGTGAAGGCGGACCTCGCCTCCGTGTACTCGTCCCGGTAGAGGGCCACCTGGCCCAGGTTGCGCAGGATGACGGCCTCGGCGCGGTCGTCACCCAGCCGTTGCGCCGCGGCCAGGGCCTTCACGTGGGTGCGCTGCCAGTCCTCCTGGTGACCCCGCAGGTCGAAGTACGGCGCGAACGCCGCCGCCAGCTGCCATGCCTGCTCGTCGCACCCCCACGTCTCGGCCAGCCCCACCATCGCCACGCCGGTGTGCCGCTCCGCCTCGAACCACTCGACGGCGTTCTCGGTGGCCGGCACCGCCAGGGGGAGCACCCCGAAGTACGGCATCCCCGCGGCCGCGGCGGACGCGCGGGCCAGGTAGCCCGCCAGCACCCGGCCGACCGCGACACCGTCCTGTTCGGACAGCTCGGCCGCGTAGCAGCGCAGCAGGTCGTGCAGGCGGTACCGGTCCGGCCCGACCAGCTCCACCAGGTGGTTGTCCACCAGTACATCCAGCACGTCGTCGGCACACCCGCGGTCGAGCAGCGCGCCGACCACCCAGCCCGGCCACCGCATCGGGCCGAGCAGGCCCAGTAATCGGAACGCGCGGGCCGCGTCGGCCGGGAGCGACGCGTAGCTCAGGCCCACGCTCGCCCGCACGGCCAGGTCGCCGACCGACAGCTCGTCGAGCCGGCGCCGCTCGTCACGCAGGCGGTCGGCGAGGGTCCGCAGTGTCCAGCCGCGGCGGTGGGCCAGGCGGGTGCCCGCGACCCGGATGGCGAGGGGCAACCGGCCGCAGAACCGCAGGATCGCCGCCGCGCTGACCGGTTCGGCCTGGATGCGGGCCGCGCCCACGATGCCGGCCAGCAGGCCGGCCGCCTCCGGCTCGCCCAGGACGTCCAGCTCGACCGGGTGCGTGCCGACGAGGTCGGGCAGCATCACCCGGCTCGTCACGAGCACCGCCGAACCGCCGGCGCCCGGCAGCAGCGGCGCGACCTGCGCGGCGGACGCGGCGTCGTCCAGCACCAGGCACATGCGCCGGCCGGCCAGCGCGGACCGCAGGAGCGCGGCGCGTTCGGCCAGCGTGCGGGGGATCTCGGTGACACCCACCGCCCGCAGCAGCTCCGGCAGCACGTCGAGCGGCCGGCGTGGGGACGACGACGTGCCCGCCAGGTCGAGGTGCAGCTGGCCGTCGGGGAACGCCGCTCTCGTCTGGTGCGCCACTCGCACGGCCACCGCCGACTTCCCGACGCCGGGCGGTCCGGACAGGACGATGACCGCCGGCGTGTCGCGGTCGCTGATGAGGTCGATCAGTTCGCTGATGAGCCCGTCGCGGCCGGTGAAGTCGGGGAGGTCGCGGGGGAGCTGGCAGACGGGGCTCAACGCGGCGAGCAGTCCTGGGCCGGGGGTGGTGTCGAGCTCGGCCCGCAGGAGCCGCGCCGCCTCGGTGTAGGCCTGCACGGCGTCCGCCCGCCGGCCGGCCGCGGTCAGCGTGTGGATCAGCAGCTCCCACAGCTCCTCACGCAGCGGGTGCTCGCTGAGCAGGCCGCGCAGCCCGGCGATCGCGGCGTCGTGCTCGCCGTGGTCGGCGGCCGCCCGCAGCCGCTGTTCCCGGGCGGACAACCACAGTTCGGTGACCCGCGCGCGCGTCGGCTCGAACACGTGGCTGTGCGGCAGGTCCTCCAGGAACCGGCCGCGCCACAGACCCGGGTCGCCGGTCTCCTCGAACCGGCACAGGTCGATCTCGGCAGGCGAGGCACGCAGCAGGTAACCCCCGGGCCGGTGCTCGATGCGGTTGTCGAGCAGGCGGCGCAGGCCGTGCACGTACGTCCGCACGTTCGCGGTGGCCGACCGCGGCGGCGCGTCCGGCCAGAGCACGTCGACGAGCACGTCCGTGCTGACCGCGGTGTTCGGGCGCAGCAGCAGCGTGGCCAGCAGCAGGCGCGGCTTGGGGCCGCCGAGCGCCACCGGTCGTCCGTCGACCTCGGCCTCGAGCGGCCCGAGCATCCGGAACGCGACCGTCGCCACGGGAAGGATGGTATGCGCGGAGTGTCCGAATGGGAACTGCCCGTCACTCGGTGGCGGTGAGCACCTCCGCGGTGAAGTCCGTCTTCGCGGCCAGGGCGACCAGCTCGGCGCCACGCTCTGCGGGCAGCAGCACCAGCGGGTAGCAGTCCGACTCGATGTCGAGGACGGCGAGCGCGGTCCCACCCGCCCCCAGCCGATCCCCGGCCAGCTGGAGGAACTCGTACGTCTCGAGTTCGTTGGGTTCCGGCCACCAGGCCCACGACTCGGGCGCCGGACTGGACCGCAGCTCCCTGAGCTGGTCGACGATGTCGGCGTCCGCCTCCCGCCAGTCCACCTCGGCGAGCAGACCGTGGTCGGTGAGCGCGTCCACCAGCGCGATCCACGCGAGCTCCGGCTCCGGCTCGCCGATGCCGCGCTCGCCGAGCTGGTCGGCGTGGGCACGCACGTACCCCTCCGGATCGTCGTACGCCAGCGCCACCCGCTCGGCCACGGCCGGTTCGTCCGGGGCGAGCAGTGCGGCGATCTCGATCAGTGCCTCGCGGGCTGTCTCCGGCATGGCCGAACTATTACCAGCCCCACCGTGAGGACGTCGTCTCGGCCGGCTCGGTCAGGAAGTTGTACGCCGGCAGCGGGCCGACGCACTCGGCGTCCACGCCGGCCACGACCTGCAACGCGCCGATCGCCGCCCGGGCGGGTTCGACCTCCTTGTGGGGGAGCAGGAACGCGCGGCGCTCCTCCACGTGGTCGCGGTCCGGGAGCCGCACCTCGGCACGAGCCGCGGCGACGACCGGGGCGAGCAGCGCGTCCGAGCGGGCACGGCGCCAGGCGACCAGTTGCTGGGCCACCCGCTCGCCGAGCCGGATGCGGGTGGACAGGTCTCCGCTGCCGGTCCCGTGCCACTCGGACCGGTGCTCGTCGAACACCGCCTGCAGTGCCTCGTCCTCGTTGAACCGCAGGTACGCGTGCAGTTCGACCATGCCGTCCAGCCGGTCCAGGTGCGCGCGCAGCCGGGGCGCGGCGGCCGCCAGCACCTCCGTGCGCACCGCGTCCTCGCCGGTCGCGGTGGTGCCGAACTTCAACGGCACCACCGGGCCGGCCAGGACCAGCTCGGACAGCATCGCCAGGTGTGCCAAGGCGTCCTGCTGGGTCGGGGTGCGCCAGTCGCTCACCACCACGGCCAGGTCCTGCCACGTCACCACGCGCGGTCCCGACGGGTGGCCGGCACGCACGACCCCGTGCAAGAGAAGGGTCACTGCTGCTCGGACTCCACCTGCTGGATCGGCGCGGTCGGGACCACGCCGACGGCGGCGGCCGGGACGGGAGTCGTGAGCAGCCCGTACGTGCCCATCACGCCCTGGGTGACCGGTGGCGGCGGGGTGGTGCCGCCGAGCAGCTGGCGGCGCTGGACCTCCAGGCGCTGCATCGCCTCCAGGTAGCGGATGTAGGTGTCGACGCTGGCGATCACGACCTTGACCTCGATCGCCAGGATCTCGATGCCGATCACCGTGACGCGGACGGACGCGTCGATGACCAAACCCTTGTCCAGCAGGATGTTCAGGGCCTCGGCGAGGCCGCCGCCGGTGCCGGGGATGAGTGGCGGAGCGGTCATGGTGACACATTCCTTTCCGTGGTAAGGGTTTTCCGGATCTCGGCGAACTGCCGGTCGAGGGCGATCAGTGCCTGGCCCAGCCGCTCGACCTCCTCCGGGGACAGGGAGTCCATGCGGCGGATCGCCTGCCGCTCGATGAGGTCCCGCACGATCTCCAGGACGGCGACCACGACCTGGCCGAGGCCCCGGCCGGCGTCCGCCGGGATCCTCAGTGGACCGGACATCACGCGTTCTCGACGGCGACGAGGAGCAGGCGGAGGTCCAGGCGGATCAGGTCGATGCCGGCCAGCGAGATGATCAGGTCACCGTTGACCACCGCGCCGCGGTCGACCACGCGGTCCAGCAGGTCGACCAGGCCCTCGGCGCTCGGGTTGACGGTGTGTTCCTCAAGCATGCGCGACAGCCTCTGTGTCGAGTTTCAAGTGGACGAACGAGTACGGCGGCCACGGGCCGGTGACCTCCACCGCCAGCTCCTCGTGGGCCCCGGCCTCGTCGTGGAACGCCCCTTCCGTGTCCTCGGGCACCAGGTAGGCGGCGTCCAGTAACGGCACCGCGGACTTCTTCGCCCGGTGCACGGACTCCGTGGCGTGCCGGGACAACGCCTCGTGCAACGCGGCGGCCGCCGCCGAGCCGTCCCGTCTGGTGCGCGCCGCCGCGGCCAGGCGGTCGCGCCGCATGGCCAGGTAGTCGGTGCCGGACAGGCCTTCCGCCGGCGCCTCGGCCGGTTTGTCCGGGCGCGGGAGCCGGGCTCGTACGCCCCATTCACGGTGTCCCGCCACGCGGTCGAGGCACGCGGCCGCGTCCCCGTGGTGGTCGGTGAGCAACCGGACCGCCGCCGGCTCGTCCCGCAGGATCGTGCCGAATCGCAGTGGCAGCACGGGATGCCGCTCGAAGACCGCGCGCACCACGGCGTCGTGGCGGCGGGCCAGCACGACCAGCGGGTCGTCGTCGCTCGGTTCCTCGTTCCACTGCGCGGGGTTCGCCTCCAGTTCGGCGAACGGCGCCAGGTCCACCTCCGCCACGACGAGTGCCAGGCCGTCGTGCGTCACGAGCCGCACGTCCGGGTCGGGGGTGTGCTCGCGGGTGATCGCGTAAGCGCACAGGCCGCGGCTCATGTCCGGGCCTCCAGCGCCTTCTCCAGCTCCAGCACCCGGCTCCGCAGCTGGGTCAGCTCACCGTCCTCGACGGCCGGTTTCTCCTTGTGCGGGGTGAAGAACGGGTCACGCGACCACCAGTCCATGCCCATCTCCCTGGCGGTCTGGGCGGATGCGATGAACAACCTCAGGCGCAGCGTCAGCAACTCGATGTCGACGACGTTGATCGCGATGTCGCCGACGATCACCACCCCCTTGTCCAGCACGCGCTCCAGGACGTCGGCAAGGGAGCTGGCTCTGTTGTCCACTATGGATCTCACTCACATGTCAATGGTGCCTCGGGTGTAACGGCGTAACCGCTCGCACGAGAGCAGCTCGCCGGCCGAGTCGACGTCGACCCGGTAGGTGGCCAGGACGGTGGTGGTGGCCGGGATTCGTTCCAGCTCAACGACATCGACGAGCACGGACCAACCACCGTCCGCGATCTTGCGCACACCGGTGACGCCGTCGGGTTCCCGGCCGGTCAGGGTCCGGAACTCCGCGACGGCGGCCCGGATAGCGCCCGCCGCCGTCAAGCGAGCCGTGGACTCGCCGGGCGGGGTGGGGGTCTCGGGCGACACATCCATCGCCCGGTCTGATCGGGCCACGTGGAGCGGGTGTTACTCGCCCGTACGAGGCCTCCTGTTACACCGGGGTCCGTTTCGGCACCGAAATTTGTCCCGGCGTAGGCAAGGCGGCGGAGTGCTCGACTGCGGTTGGCCGAACACCGGCCCCGCCAACGAGCCCCAACAACATTGGTCTGATTATTTTCTCAAAGATCGAGTGCGAGCAGGCGGGAGCTGAGCGACTTGCCGTGTGTGTCCAGTGCGAGGGACGTGGTCACGCCGCCGTCGATGATCTCGTGGCACACGAAGTGCAGCGCGGACAGGCCGGGCAGCTCGTACCGGACGACCTCGCCCGCGATGTAGTCGGCGAGGTGGGCCCGCACGCGTTCGGCGGTCAGCTCACGCACGAGCAGCGGATAGTCCCCGTCGTCCCGGGGAAAGATCGACAGCGTGGCCGTGTTCCCCTTGTCGCCGGCCCGGCAGTGCGCCATCTCATGCAGCAGCATCGGGTGCCTCCAGGAACGTCACGGCCGGCCGGACGGTCTCGCGGCGCAGGCTCGTCGACGCGATGCCGATCACCTCGGTGACGTGCACGCGCACGCCGCCCCCACCGGCGGGGCCGTTGGTGTACAAGGACTCCACCTCGTCGCCGACGCGTTCGAGCAGCGACGCGTCGTGGCTGATCGCCGCGACGCGCAGGCGGCAGTCGGTCGCGCCGCCCAGCACCTCGGCACGCAGCGGCACGTCCGCGAGCCGTCGCATGACGATCTCCGCGGCGAGTGCCCCGCGCCGCGCCGCGTTCGGCCCGACGTAGGAGATCTCGGCCTCCACTTTGGACCCGGCGCGGTAGCCGACGCTGACCTTCAACGAGTCCGGCCGGGTGAGTCCGCGGGCACCCGCCACCCGAACGTCCTCGGTGACTGTCACGTTCCGCACGTCCAGTACGACGTCCGGGGTCCGGTACGCGGCCGGATCGGTGATCTCGTACAGGAGTTGCTCACGCACGGTCGCCCGGGACAGCACGCCGCCGGTGCCGGGGAGCTTGCCGAACGCGGCCGTCCCGTCGGAGGACACGTCCGCGTACGGGAAACCCAGGTTCGCGAGGTCCGGCACGTCCTGGTAGCCGGGGTCGGCGAAGTACCCGCCGGTCAGCTGGCCGGCGCACTCCAGCAGGTGCCCGACGAGCGTGCCGGCGGCGATCCGCGGCACGTCGGCGAGATCCCAGCCGAGCCGCTGCGCCAGCGGGGCGACGAACAGCGACGGGTCGGCCACCCGGCCGGTGATCACCACGTCCGCGTCCAGTGCCGGCAGCAGCGCGTCGGCGCCGAGGTACGCGTTGGCCGACACGATCTCGCCGTGCGACCGCAGCGGCCGGCCGGTCTCCCACGCGGGCGCGTCGAGATCGATCCGGTCGAGCACGTCGTCGCCCGTGACGACCGCGACCCGGCCGCCCAGCCCGCGCGCGTCGAGCAGCGACCGGGTGACCTCGCCCGCGGCGAGGGGGTTCGCCGCGCCCATGTTGGTGATCACCCGGACGCCCGCGGCGAGGGCGAGCGGCAGCAGCCGGGTGAACCGGGCGGGCAGCCGCTTCTCGTACCCCAGCGACGGGTCGGTCAGCCGGCGCTGCTGCGCCAGCGCGACCGTCCGCTCACCCAGGCACTCCAGGACGAGATCGTGCAGCGTGCCCCGCCGCAGCAGGTCCTCCGCCGGCTCGATCCGGTCGCCGGAGAACCCCGCCCCGCTGCCGATCCTGGTGGTGTGCAAGCAGATCCCCCCGACTAGAACGAGATGGCGCCGGTCAGCAGGGCCACCACCGTCATGACCAGCGTCGTGCCGAACGCCCACGTGAAGATGAACCGCTGGTGCGCGCCCAGTTCCACGCCGCTCATGCCGATCAGGATGAACGTGGACGCGGTCAGCGGCGAGAGCGGGAAGCCGGTGGTCATCTGCCCGAGGATCGCGGCCGTGCCCACCTCGGCCGCGCTGCCGCCGAACGCGGCGGAGGTCTCCGCGAGGACCGGCAGCACGCCGAAGTAGTACGCGTCCGGCGTGAACACCAGCGACAGCGGCATGCCGGTCACCGCGACGAGCACCGGTAACGCGCCACCCGCGCCGTCGGGGATCACCCCGACGAGCCAGCGGGCCATGGCCTCGATCATGCCGGTGCCGCCGAGGATCCCGGTGAACACGCCCGCCGCGAAGATCATCGTGGTGACCAGCACGACGTTGTTGCCGTGCTTGGCGAACAGCTCCTGCTGCGCCTCCCACGACGGCCGGTTCACGATCACGGCGATGACGAACGCCACCACGAACACGACTTCCAGTGGGAACAGCTGCGCCAGCAGCACCCCGACGAGCGCCAGCGTGAGGACCACGTTGAACCAAAGGCGGAACCGGTCCCAACCGGTGCGCGGTTCGGCCGCCGGCACGACGTCGGCGAGCTCGATCACGCCGAGCCGCCTGCGTTCGGACCGTCCGATGAGGAACGCGGCGACGAGCACCCAGACGATACCGGCGGCCATCGCGGGCAGCGCCGGCACGAAGATGTCCGACGACGACAGGTGCAGTGCCGCCATCGCCCGCGCCGTCGGGCCGCCCCACGGGACCATGTTCATGACGCCCGCACCCAGGCAGACCACGCCCGCGAGCACCAGGCGGCGCATGCCGAGCCGCTTGTAGATCGGCAGCAGTGCCGACACGGTGATCAGGAACGTCGAGGCGCCGTCCCCGTCCAGCGCGACCAGCAGCGTCAGCACGGCCGTGCCGACGGTGATCTTCAGCGGGTCGCCCTTCGCCCACCGCAGCACCCGCGCGACCGCCGGGTCGAACAGGCCCACGTCGACCATCAGGCTGAAGTAGAGCACCGCGAACGTGATCATGATCGCGACCGGCGCGACCTTGACCAGGCCCTCGCCGACCAGCGTGCCGAGTTCGCCGCCGTGGCCGGTGACCACCGCGACGAGGATCGGCAGCGCGGTGAGCGCGATCAGCACGGAGACCCGGCGGGACAGCACGGCCACCAGGAACAGGGCGATGGTGACGAAGCCACTCGCGGCGAGCATCGTTGACCTCCTTGTGAGTGGGCCTTCCCGGGCCCACTCACACAGCGAGCGGAGCGAGCCAGACATCACCGAGTGGGTCCAAAGATCCCTGCCCTTACCTATCGCCCGCAAGCATCAGTATTCGATAGATTGATGCCTCATGCGCATGGACCTCACGATCCAGCAGCTCCGCGTGGTGCTCGCCGTGTACGAGGCCGGCAGCTTCACCGCCGCGGCCGAGGCGCTGCTCCAGGCCCAGTCGTCGCTGTCCAGGACGGTGCTGGAGGTCGAGCGCAGGCTGGGCGTGGCGTTGTTCGAGCGGACCACCCGCCGGCTGGAGCCGACCGCGGAGGGCGTCGAGTTCCTCCGCATCGCCAGCCGGACGGTGGCCGCGTTCGACGCGAACCTGCGGCACTTCGCCGGCTTCCTCGACGGACAGCGTGGCCGGGTGCGGGTGGCGACGCTGCCGTCCCTCGCCGCGATCCTGCTGCCGTCGATCGTGTCCGCCTACCAGCGCGAGCACCCGGGCGTCGAACTGTCCATCGAGGACGCGCTGGCCGCCGAGGTGCTGGACCGCGTGCGCACCGGGCTGGTGGACTTCGCGGTGACGGTGGTCTCCGGCGAGGCGGTCGACGACCTGCACGTCACGCCCGTGGCCACCGACCGGTTCTGCGTCGTGTTCCCACCGGACCACCCGTTCGCGAAGAAGAAGGTGGTGTCCTGGTCGGACCTCGCCCGCGAGGCGTTCATCGCGTTCGACCGCACGACCAGCATCCGCCAGCACCTCGACCGCGCCTTCGCCGAGTCCGGCGCCGTCCCGCACAACGCGATCGAGGCCCGCAACATCAGCGCGGTGGCGGGACTCGTCGCCGCGGGCCTGGGCGTTTCGGCTGTTCCGGGACTGGTGCTGCCACTGGTAGAATTCGCCGGCCTTCGGTACCGGCCACTCGGGGATCCGCGGACCGAGCGTAGGATCGCGATCGTCCGGGTGCCGCACCGGCCACTCTCGCCGGCGGCCACCGCGTTCCGCGAGGCCATCGCCAGCCGCTCGGGCGGCGGTCTCCCTCCCGAAACATTCTGGTTACACGCCTGAGTCTCACCACCTCCGCGCTCGTCCTGCGCACGCAATGTCGCACGCCTGAAACATTCGTGAATCTGCGTGTAACGAGGGCTCCTTAGCGTCCTTGGGAGTCGACTCGAGGAGGACAGCGCGTGACGATAGCGGCGCCGGTGACCGGCACCATCGACACACACTGCCCATACTGTGCGCTTCAGTGCGGAATGCGTCTCACGGGCAAAACCGTTGAGCCACGGGACTTTCCCACCAACCGCGGTGGGCTGTGCCAGAAGGGGTGGACCTCGGCCACCCTGCTCGACTCGCCGGGGCGGCTGACCACGCCACTGATCCGTGTGGACGGAGAGCTGCGACCGGCCAGCTGGGACCGGGCGCTCGACCTCGTCGCCAACCAGATCATCGAGATCCAGGCCACACACGGCCGGGACGCCGTCGCCGTGTTCGGCGGGGGCGGTCTGACCAACGAGAAGTCCTACCTGCTCGGCAAGTTCGCCCGCGTCGCGCTGGGGACCTCGCGGATCGACTACAACGGACGTTTCTGCATGTCGTCGGCCGCCGCGGCCGGCAGCAGGGCGTTCGGCATGGACCGGGGGCTGCCCTTTCCGGTCGAGGACCTCCAGCACGCGGACACCGTCCTGATCGTCGGCGGTAACCCGGCCGAAACAATGCCGCCGTTCGTGCAGCACCTGCGGGACGCGGAGCTGATCGTCGTCGACCCGCGCCGGTCGGCGACCGCCGAGCAGGCGGCACTGCACCTGCAGCCCGCGCCCGGCACGGACCTCGCGCTCGCGCTGGGCATCCTGCACGCGGTGGTCGCGGACGGCCACCTGCGCCACGACTACGTCGCCGACCGGACCGGCGGCTTCGACGCGGTGTGGCGGATCGCCGCGGCCTGGTGGCCGGAGCGGGTCGAGCGGGTGACGGGCGTCGCGGCGACCGACCAGCGGGCGGCCGCGCGGATGCTGGCCCAGGCCGCAGGCGCCTACGTGCTGACCGCGCGGGGGACCGAGCAGCACGCCCGGGGCGCGGACATGGTCAGTGCGTGGATCAACCTGGCGCTGGCGCTGGGACTGCCCGGCCGGCCCGGCTCCGGCTTCGGCTGCCTGACCGGGCAGGGCAACGGGCAGGGCGGCCGCGAGCACGGCCAGAAGGCCGACCAGCTGCCCGGCTACCGCAAGCTCGACGACCCGGCGGCCCGCGCGCACGTGGCCGCGGTGTGGGGCGTCGACCCGGACTCGCTGCCGGCACCGGGCGTGTCGGCCTACGAGCTGCTGGACGAGGGTCCGCGCGGGCTGCTGGTGTTCGGCAGCAACCTCGTGGTTTCCGCACCACACGCGGGCCGGGTGACCAGTAAACTGTCCGAAGTGGACCTGTTGGTGGTCGCGGACGTCGTCATGTCCGAGACCGCCGCGATGGCCGACGTCGTGCTGCCGGTCACGCAGTGGGCCGAGGAGGACGGCACGCTCACCAACCTCGAGGGCCGGATCCTGCTGCGGCGCAGGGCGGTGCGGCCACCCGCGAACGTCCGGACCGACCTGGAGATCATGCACGGCCTCGCGCTGCGCCTCGGTCAGCCGCCGGAGCGGTTCCCGGTCGACGCCCAGGAGGTCTTCGACGAGCTGCGGCGCGCCTCGGCCGGCGGGCTCGCCGACTACTCGGGTGTCACCTACGCCCGGCTGCGGGACGGCGAGGCACTGCACTGGCCGGTCCCGTCGACCGAGCACCCCGGCACGCCGCGGGCGTTCCTCGACCGGTTCGCACATCCCGACGGGCGCGCGCGGTTCGTGCCGGTCGACCACAGTGGACCGGCCGAGCCGCCGGACGAGGAGTTTCCGCTGCAGGCCACCACGGGCCGGGTGCTGCAGCACTACCAGTCGGGGGCGCAGACCCGTCGCGTCCCCGAGTTGATGGCGGCCGTGCCCGAGGTGTACGTCGAGGTGCACCCGGACACCGCCGCACGGTTCGGGCTCGAGAGCGGCGACCTCGCCGACGTCGTGTCCCGGCGCGGCACGGTCCGCGCGCGCGTTCGTTGCGTGGCGACGATTCGCGTCGACCTCGTGTTCCTTCCGTTCCATTTTCCCGGTGAGGGCAGGGCGAACCTGCTGACCAACCCGGAGTTGGACCCGACCAGCCGCATGCCCGAGTTCAAGGTGTGTGCGGTCCGGCTGGAGGCAGCGTGACGCGCAGAATAGTGGTCGTCGGCTACGGCATGGCCGGCGCCCGGTTGGCCGAAGAGATCCGCAGACGGGACACGGACAACACCGCGGTGACCGTGCTCGGCGCCGAGCCGCACCCCGCGTACAACCGGATCCTGCTGTCCAGTGTGGTCGGTGGCGGGATGACACCGGAGATGGTGCGCCTCCACGACCCGGACTGGGCCGAGAAGCACGACGTGGATCTGCGCCTGGGCACGACGGTGGCCGGGATCGACCGCGAGGGGCGGAGGATCACGCTCACCGACGGTTCCACAGTGGACTACGACGCCCTGGTGCTCGCCACGGGCAGCCGGCCGTGGGTGCCGCCGTGCGAGGGACTGCTCGTCGACGGCGTGCTCGCCCCGGGCGCGGTCGCGTTCCGCACGCTCGACGACTGCGAGCAGATCGTCGCCGCGTCCAGGCCCGGCGCGCCGGTCGCCGTGGTGGGTGGCGGCCTGCTCGGCCTCGAAGCCGCGCGTGGCCTCGCCAGCCGGGGCAACCTCGTCACGGTCGTGCACCCGGTGGGCCACCTCATGGAACGCCAGCTCGACCCGGGCGCGGGACAGGTGCTCGCCGCGCGGCTCGCGACGCTCGGCATCGAGGTCCGGCTCAACGTCAAGGCCGCCCGGTACGTCCCGGGCGACGGCCTCAAGCTCGACGACGGCAGCCACGTCCCGGCCGACCTCGTCGTCGTGTCCGCCGGCGTCATCCCGGAGACCACCCTCGCCCGCGACGCGGGGCTGACCGTCGACCGCGGCATCGTCGTCGACGACTCCCTGCGCACCAGCGACTTCCGCGTCCACGCCATCGGCGACTGCGCGCAGCACCCCGGCACCATCTCGGGGCTCGTGCAGCCGGCGTGGGAGCAGGCCGCGGTGCTCGCGGACCTGCTGACCGGCGCGTCGCCGGCCGCCCGCTACCGGGGCACACCCGTCGTGACCCGGTTGAAGGCCAAGGACGTCGACCTCGCCGCGCTCGGCGACGTGCACGCCGAAGTGGACAGTGCGGACGCGGAAGTCCTGTGCCTGACCGATCCCACCCGCGGCAGGTACGCGAAGCTCGTCCTGCGGGACGACCGGGTGGCCGGTGCGATCGTGCTCGGCGCGCCCGACGCGGCGGCCACGATCACACAGCTGTACGACCGGGGGATCCCCGCACCGTCGGACCGCATCGCCCTGCTGCTCGGCCGCGCGCTCCCACCGGGCGCCAGCGTCGCGCACAGCCCAGCAGACCTTCCGGCGGCGACAACGGTGTGCCGCTGCAACACCGTGAGCAAGAGCCAGTTGGTGAAGGCGTGGCGCGGCGGCGCGCGAGGTGTTTCGGGCCTCGCCTCGGCCACGCGGGCCACCACGGGCTGCGGCGGTTGCCGCGACACCGTGTCCGCCATCGCCGACTGGCTCGCCAGTGCAGAGGAGACCGTCCCGTGACCGCCACGACAGAGACCGCGACCGACACACCGAAAGCCGTGACCCGCCGCGACGGGCGCTGGATCGACGACTGGAACCCCGACGACGAGCGGTTCTGGGAGACCACCGGCAAGAAGGTCGCGCGCAAGAACCTGATCTTCTCGATCTTCGCCGAGCACCTGGGCTTCGCCATGTGGGTGCTGTGGTCGGTGGTCGTGATCAACCTGGCGAACGCCGGGATCCCCATGTCGCTGTCCGAGATGTTCTGGCTCACCGCGATCCCCAACCTGGTCGGCTCCGCGCTGCGCATCCCGTACACGTTCGCCGTGCCGAAGTTCGGCGGTCGCGTGTGGACGACGATCAGCGCGACGCTGCTGCTGATCCCGGCGACGCTGCTGGCCGCCCTCGTGCCGAGCGGCTGGCTCGCGACCCAGGCGCACGACACCCAGTTCTGGGTCCTGCTGCTGTGCGCGGCCACCGCGGGTGTCGGCGGCGGGAACTTCTCCTCGTCCATGGCCAACATCTCGTTCTTCTACCCGGAGCGGAAGAAGGGCCTGGCGCTGGGGCTGAACGCGGCCGGCGGCAACCTCGGCGTGGCCGTGGTGCAGCTGGTCGTGCCGCTCGTGGTGATCATCGGGGTGCCGACGGCCGTGGCGAAGCTGCCGCAGCACGAGGTGCACCTGGCCTACGCCGGCCTGATCTGGATGCCGTTCATCGTGGTCGCCGCGCTGTGCGCGTGGTTCTTCATGGACAGCCTCACCCAGGCCAAGGCCGACACCAGGTCGTACGTGACCGCGTTGCGCCACAGCCAGACCTGGATCATGTCGATCCTCTACATCGGCACGTTCGGCTCGTTCATCGGCTACTCGTTCGCCCTGCCGCTGGTCATCAAGAACACCTTCCCGGAGTTCCTGGCGTCGCACCCGTTCATCGCGACCTACCTCGCCGGCCTCGGCTTCCTGGGTGCGCTGATCGGCTCGGTGGCCCGCCCGTTCGGCGGGTGGCTCTCCGACCGGATCGGCGGCGCGAAGGTGACGCTCGCGTGCTTCGTCGGCATGGGTGTGTTCACCCTGCTCGCCATCGTGGGCGTGAACGAGCACAGCTTCGCGTTGTTCTTCAGCTCCTACATGGTGATCTTCCTGCTCTCGGGCGCCGGCAACGGTTCCACGTACCGGATGATCCCGGTGATCTTCGGTGAGCTGGGCCGCAAGGAGGCCGCCGAGAAGGGCCTCGACAAGTCCGAGACCGCGTTGAAGTTCAAGCGGGAGGCCGCCGCGGTGATCGGCATCGCCGGCGCCATCGGGGCCTTCGGCGGGTTCCTCATCCAGTTGATCTTCCGTCAGGCGAGCCTCGGCGTCACCAAGCAGGTGACCGCCGCGCAGACCCTGGCGGAGAAGCAGGCGGTCGCGGCGGCCAACCAGGACTGGTCGACCTCCGCGCTGTGGGTCTTCCTGGCCGCCTACGTCGTGTTCGCGTTCATGACCTGGTTCTACTACCTGCGCCGGAGCTTCGCGGTCGCCCGCGTCCCCAGCCTGGCGCACGCGGGGGTGTAGCCCTATGCCGAGAACTCTCGTCGTCGCAGGCAATGGTCCGGTCGGGCACCGGCTCGTCGAGGCCCTCCGGGACCGCGACACCGCCGGTGAGTGGCGGGTCGAGGTGTTCGCCGAGGAGTCCCGGCCGGCCTATGACCGGGTCGCCCTGACGTCCTACGTGGACACCTGGGATCCGCTCGCGCTCCAGCTGGACGGCGCCACGTACGAGGGCGACGACCTGGTCACCCTGCACCTGGGTGACCCGGTCACCGCCATCGACCGCACGGCACGCAAGGTGAGCACGGCCAGCGGGTCCACAGTGGAGTACGACGCGCTCGTGCTCGCCACCGGCTCCTACCCGTTCGTGCCGCCCGTGCCCGGCCACGACCTGCCCGGCTGCCACGTGTACCGCACGATCGAGGACCTCGACGCGATCCGCGCGGACGCCGAGAGGTCCACGCGCGGCCGCCGCGCCGCGCTCGTCGTCGGCGGCGGGCTGCTGGGTCTCGAGGCCGCGAAGGCGTTGCGGGACATGGGACTCTCGCCGCACGTGGTCGAGCTGGCGCCCCGGCTGATGCCGCTGCAGGTCGACGACGGTGGCGGCGGGCTGCTGCGCAACCTGATCGAGAAGCTCGACGTGACCGTGCACCCGGGCACCGGCACGCAGTCCATCGAGGAGGACCGCGGCCGGCTGCTCGCCAAGCTCGGCAACGGCACCGAGCTGGACGTGGACCTCGTGGTGTTCTCCGCCGGCGTCCGCCCCCGCGACCAGCTGGCCCGCGAGGCCGGCCTCGCGGTGGGCGAGCGCGGCGGCATCGCCGTCGGGCCGGACTGCGTCACCAGCGACGAGAACATCTACGCCATCGGCGAGTGCGCGTGCGTCAACGGCATGGTGTACGGGCTCGTCGCGCCGGGCAACGCCATGGCCGAGGTGGTCGCCGACCGGCTCCTGGGTGGACAGTCGACATTCGAGCGCGGTGACCTGTCGACCAAGCTCAAGCTCCTCGGCGTGGACGTCGCCAGCTTCGGCGACGCGCACGCGAAGACCGAGGGCGCGCTGGAGGTCGTGTTCAACGACGCGGTCGCCGGCACCTACAAGAAGCTCGTGGTGTCCGACGACGCGAAGACGCTCCTGGGCGGTGTGCTCGTCGGCGACGCGGCGCAGTACCCGCTGCTGCGCCCACTCGTCGGCCGCGACCTGCCCGGCGACCCGGCCGCCATGATCGCCCCGGCGGGTGGCGCGCCCGCGGTCGGCGTCGGCGCCCTGCCGGACGAGGCGCAGGTCTGCTCCTGCAACAACGTCACGAAGGGCGCGATCAACGGGGCCATCACCGAGGGCTGCGTGGACGTGCCCGGCCTGAAGGAGTGCACCAGGGCGGGCACGACCTGCGGCTCGTGCGTGCCGATGCTCAAGCAGCTCCTGGAGGCGGCCGGCGTCCAGCAGTCGAACGCGCTCTGCGAGCACTTCCCGCAGAAGCGCGCCGAGCTGTTCGAGATCATCCGCTCGACCGGCGTCCACACGTTCAGCGAGCTGATCAGCCGGTATGGCACGGGCCACGGGTGTGACATCTGCAAACCCGCGGTCGCGTCGATGCTGGCTTCGCTCGGTAACGGCCACATCCTCGACGGTGAGCAGGCCACCCTGCAGGACACCAACGACCACTTCCTCGCCAACATGCAGCGCAACGGCACGTACTCGGTCGTGCCACGCATCCCCGGCGGCGAGATCACGCCGGCGAAGCTGATGGTGATCGCGCAGGTCGCGCAGGACTTCGGTCTGTACACGAAGATCACCGGCGGGCAGCGGATCGACCTGTTCGGGGCGACCGTGGACCAGCTCCCGGAGATCTGGAAGCGGCTCGTGGACGCGGGCTTCGAGTCCGGCCACGCGTACGGCAAGGCACTACGCACGGTGAAGTCCTGCGTCGGTGACACCTGGTGTCGATACGGTGTCCAGGACTCGGTGCGTCTCGCCATCGAGCTGGAGCTTCGTTATCGTGGACTGCGAGCGCCCCACAAGATCAAGGCTGCCGTCTCGGGCTGCGCACGCGAGTGCGCGGAGGCCCGCGGCAAGGACTTCGGGGTCATCGCAACGGAGCATGGCTGGAACCTGTACGTCGGCGGCAACGGCGGGTTCACACCGCGTCACGCGGAGCTCTTCGTGTCCGACGTGGACACCGAGACCCTGTTCCGCTACATCGACCGGTTCCTGATGTTCTACGTGCGCACGGCTGACCGCCTGCAGCGCACGGCTGCCTGGATCGAGGCGATGGAGGGCGGCATGGAGCACCTTCGGGAGGTGATCGTGGACGACAAGCTGGGCATCTGTGAGGACCTCGACGCGGCCATGGCCAAGCACGTCGAGTCCTATGCGGACGAGTGGGCCGGGGTGCTGGACGACCCCGCGAAGCTCGCCAGGTTCCGGTCGTTCGTGAACGCGCCGGGCACACCCGACCCGACGATCACCTTCCGCGAGGAGCGCGGCCAGTCGGTCCCGCTCGGCATGCCCGCGGTGGTGACCCGATGACCGCCGTCGAGGTCTGGACGCCGGTCTGCACGGTCGCCGACCTGATCCCCAACCGCGGGGCGGCGGCCCTGCTGGAGGGGAACGAGCAGGTGGCGATCTTCCGGTCGTCCACCGACGAGGTGTACGCGCTGTCCAACATCGACCCGTTCAGCGGCGCCGCCGTGCTGTCCCGGGGCATCGTCGGCGACCTGAAAGGTGTCCCGGTCGTCGCCTCTCCCATGCACAAGCAGCACTTCGACCTCCGCACCGGCGCCTGCGTCGACGACCCCGACGTGACGGTCGCCGTCTACCCCGTGCGGGTCGAGGACGGCACGATCCTGGTCGGCCGGCCGTGACAGCCCCATTAGCCGGATACACGGTCGGCGTCACCGCCGCCCGCCGTGCGGACGAGCTCGGCGCGCTGCTGGAGCGGCGCGGCGCGGCCGTCCAGTACGGACCGGCGATCCGGATCATCCCGCTGGTCGACGACACGGAGCTGGAGCAGCAGACGCGGGCGCTGATCGACGCGCCCGCGGACGTCGTGGTCGCCACCACCGGGATCGGGTTCCGGGGCTGGATCGAGGCCGCCGAGGGCTGGGGACTCGGCGACGGCCTGCTGACCGCGCTGAACAAGGCGACCGTGCTGACCCGCGGCCCGAAGGCGAAGGGCGCGGTGCGGGCGGCCGGCCTGGTGGAGGAGTGGTCACCGGCGTCCGAGGCGAGTGCCGAACTGCTGGAGCACCTGCTGGCGAAGGGCGTGTCCGGCAAGCGGATCGCGGTCCAGCTGCACGGCGAGCCACTCCAGGACTTCGTCGACACGTTGCGTGCGGCCGGCGCCCAGGTGATCGAGGTGCCGGTGTACCGGTGGACCGGGCCGGCCGACCCGGCGCCGCTGAACCGGCTGCTCGACGCGTTGCTGGCCGGCCAGCTCGACGCGATGACGTTCACCTCCGCGCCCGCGGCGGCGTCGGTGCTGCGCGCGGCCGAGGAGCAGTCGCGTTTGGACCAGGTGCTGGACGTGTTGCGCTACCACGTGCTCGTGGTGTGCGTCGGCCCGATCACGGCCCGCCCGCTCGCGCGGGTGGGTGTGCCGGTGATCCAGCCGGCGCGGGCCCGGATCGGCGCGCTCGTGCGGGAGCTGGCGGTGGCGCTGCCGGCGCGGGCGACCCGGCTGCGGATCGGCGGTCGCGTGCTGGAGCTGCGGGGCCAGGCCGTGCTGATCGACGACGAGCTTCGTCCCGTGCCGCCGGCGCCGATGGCGGTGCTGCGGGCGCTGGCGGAGAGCCCGGGCACGGTGCTGTCGCGGCGGGTGCTGGCCGGCGTGCTGCGCAAGCACTCCGGCCGGGAGGACACAGTGGACGCACACGCCGTCGAGACGGCCGTGGGCCGGCTGCGTGCCGCGCTGGGGGTGCCGGGCCTGGTGACCACGGTCGTGAAGCGCGGCTACTGCCTGGCGGTGGAGCACCCGTGATCGATCCCACCCTCGTGTTGGTTGCCCACGGGACGCGTGACCCCGCCGGCGCCGAGACCACCGAAACCCTCGCCGACCTCGTGCGCGAGTGGGTGCCCGACGTCCGCGTCGCGTACGCCGACGTGCACCAGCCCGACGTGACGTCCGTGCTCCGCGAGGTCGACGGGCCCGCCGTCGTCGTGCCGGCCTTCCTGGCCGCCGGGTACCACGTGCTGATCGACATCCCGGAGCAGCTGCGGGCCGCCGGTGTGCCGGCCGTGATCACCCCGCACCTCGGTGCCGACCTCGTTCCCGTGGCCCGCCAACGGCTTCTGGAGGCCGGGTGGCGGCCGGGCCAGCGGATCGTGCTCGCCGCGTCGGGATCGAGCGACCCGCAGGCCCGCGACGAGGTCCGCGCGGCCGCCCGCAAGCTCGGCGCGTCCGACGTGGGTTTCGTCGCCACGAGCGAGCCCGCGCTGGCGGACGTGCTCACTCGCGATGCGGCTGTCGCCAGCTGGTTCCTCGCGCCCGGCCTCTTCCACCGGCGCGCCGTGGACAGCGGCGCCCGCGTCGTCGCGGCCCCCCTCGGCGCCCACCCGGCGATCGCCCAGTTGATCGTCTGCCGATACGCAACGGTTCGTGAACAATGGGTTTCCGACGCTGGACGGGGACTTGGCCAGAGGGTGTCCCAGCGGCGATGATGAGGGCGGCCGTCACCATCTCGGCCACCCCCTTCGCTTCGCACCTACTGGAGTCATGCCTGTGGGCTTGTTCGGCATCCGCAGAAAGCCTCGGGACGTTCGCCGTCTCCTCGACACCCCCACGGGCCCTGTGCCCGCCGGCTACGCGCCGGGCACACCCGTTCCCGGGACTGTCGCCGTCCACTTCGCCGATGACCCACGGAAGCTCTACCAGCTGAAACAGTGGCTCCCGGTGCTCGAACGGCTCGACCGGGAGCATCCGGTCACGATCATCACGCGGAACCGGAGGACCTACGCGGAGCTCGCCGGGACGACGCCGTTGCGCACGGTCCTCGCGCCCGCGTTCCCCGACCTGGTGCAGCTGTACGAGACGAGTGACTTCAAGGTCGCCGTGTACGTGAACAACTCCGTGCACAACTTCCACTCGCTCATGCAGCGCCACATGCTGCACGTGCACGTCAACCACGGCGAGAGCGACAAGGTCTGCATGGTGTCCAACCAGGTCAAGGCCTACGACCGGGTGTTCATCGCCGGCGAGGCCGCGCGCCGGCGGCACCGCGCCGCGCTGATGGAGTTCGACGAGTCGGCGCTCGTGCCGGTCGGCCGCCCGCAGCTCGACCTGCGGCCCGCGCCGGTCCTGCCGCCGAGTCCACAGCGGACGGTCCTCTACGCGCCGACGTGGGAGGGGGAGAACGCCTCCAACAACTACACCTCGGTGGACGTGTTCGGGCCGGCGATCGTCGAGAAGATCCTCGCCGTCCCGGACGTCCGGCTCGTCTACAAGCCGCACCCGCGGGTCGCCGTGAGCCCGCTGCCGTCCATGGCCGCGGCGCACCGCGAGATCGTCCGGCTGGTGTCCCGTGACGGCGTCGTCCTCGAGCAGGGTGACATCCTGGCCGTCTTCCCCAGCTGCGACCTGATGGTCACCGACGTGTCGTCGGTCGGGCTCGACTTCCTGTACCTGCGGCCGGACCAGCCGGTGTTCATCGCCGACCGGTACGACGACCGGGAGCGCCTGCACACCGACGCGCCGATCAGCCGCTGCGCCGACGTCATCGACTCGGCCACCATCGGGTTGCTGACCGACACGCTGGCCGCCCGCCTCAACCACGACGAGTACCGGTCGGCCCGGGCCGCCGTGCGCTCGCTGTACTTCGGCGACCTCGCTCCGGGGGAGAGCACGACCCGTTTCCTCGCCGCCGTCGACGACGCGGTGCGGACCCGGGACGCCCATCTGTCCGTTTCCACCCTGGAGGTGCCCGCATGAACGTCGTCATCCTTGCCGCTGGGATGGGCACCAGACTCGGGATGCCGCACCCCAAGCCGCTGACCCCGCTGGCCGACGGCCGCAGCATCATGCGCCAGCAGCTGGACAACCTGTCGCGCCTGGACCCTGCGGTGACGATCGTGGTCGGCTTCCACGCCGAGGAGGTCATGCGGCACGCGCCGGACACCCGGTTCGTCTACAACGAGCGGTACGAGCAGACGAACACGTCGAAGAGCCTGCTCAAGGCGTTGCGGCTGGTCCCGCCGGGTGGGGTGCTGTGGTTGAACGGGGACGTCGTGTTCGACCCCCGGCTCCTCGAACGGGTGGCCTCGGTGACCGCCGAGGACCGCAGCTTCGTGTGTGTCAACACGGAAGCCTGTGGTGAAGAGGAAGTGAAGTACACCGCGTCTTCCGACGGTCTCATCGAAAAGCTGTCAAAATCGGTGGTTGGCGGCTTCGGTGAGGCCGTCGGCATCAACTACATCGCGTCGGCCGACCGGGCGACGCTGGTCGAGCACCTGGAGGCCTGCACCGACACCGACTACTTCGAGCGCGGCATCGAGTCCGCGATCGAGACGGCCGGCATGCCGGTGCTGGCGTTGGACATCTCCGAGTACTTCGTCGTGGAGGTGGACTTCGCCGGAGACCTCGAACGTGCCAACGTGGAGGTGGGCAGGACCGTCACCTCGGCCGCCTGAGCTGTTCGGAGCGGGCGCGCCGGGTTTCGGCGCGCTATGGACGGCAGAGTGTTCGGCCCGGGGCCTGTGCTCCTGGGACATCGCGGGATGGGTCGAGGCACAGTTGACGGGCTGGCGGAGAACACGCTCGAGTCGTTCCTCGCCGCGGCCGCGCTCGGCATCGACTGGGTCGAGGTGGACGTCCGCCGCACGTCGGACGACCGCCTGGTCGTGGCACACAACCCCGCCACCGCCGAGGGTGTCTTCTACGCCGACATCACCGGCTCCGAGGCGACCGGCGACGGGGCGCTGGACCTCGGCGCCCTGCTGGAGGCACTGCCACCGGGGATCGGCGTCGACTTCGACGTGAAGACGTCGATGGAGGACGCGGTCCGCGGCCGCGCCGAGACGACCATGGCACGGTTGGCGGGTGTCGCCCGCCGGGAGGCCCGCCGGCGACCGGTGCTGATCAGCTCGTTCGACGCGGGGGCGCTGGACATCGCGCGTGAGCTGGCACCGTCCGTGCCCCGGGCGCTGCTGACGTGGGTCGAGTTCCCGATCGGCCAGGCGGTGGCGATGGCCGGGCACCTGGACGTGCAGGTGCTGGCGCCGCACTGGGGTTCGCTGCGGCCGAACGAGCGGGAGCCGGTCGAGCTGCACCGCCCGCTGTCGTACGTCGTGGACACGGTGCACGCCAGTGGCCGGGAGTTCCTGGCGTGGTGCCCGACGGTGACGTTCGCACAGGAGCTGCTGGACGCCGGGGTGGACGCGCTGTGCGTGAACAACGTGCCGAAGGTCCTGGCGAAACTCCGCGAGGAGCTGGTCACGGCGGTGATGTGAGGCGGCGCGACCCCTCAGGAGTGCGCCCACTCGGCCAGTTGCCGCAGCCGGTGGGCGATCTGTTCGGGATGCTCGGCCGACCGTCGCCCGTCGACCACGAACGACGTGCCGAAACGCCGGCGGAGCAGGCGGGCCCGCCAGTGTGGGCGGGTGCCGTGGAGCGCTTCGCCCTGGCGGCTCATGACGCGCACGACCGGGCCCTTGCGGATCGCGTCCACGCCGTCGACGGCCGGCCACGGCAGGTACGCGACCTCCGGGTGCGGGCCGGTGCCGGTGCGGACCCAGATGCCGGTGTGGTCGGCGGCCAGCTGCGGGCCGAGGAGGCCCTGGTACTCGCGGACGACCCGGCCCAGCAACCAGAGCTGGAGCGCGGCGGCCGGGACGTACACCAGCAGCGCCGGCGCGGAGAGCCAGATGGCGAGCGGCACGACCGCCGCGGCGACCACCACCTCCAGGGCCCCGGCTGCCAGCAGCACGCCGTACAGCACCCGCGTGCTCCGTTTGGTGCGCACGACGAGTGGCGCGGTGCCGGGAACCTCGGGTGCGAACGTGACCACGACGTTCTGATGACGGCGGGGCGGGCACGGTTCCGACAAAGAAGAGGGGGCGGCCGGATCGCGGCCGCCCCCACCCTCCCCTTTTTCAGAAACCCGCGGTGATGCGCGTGAAGTCCCAGTTGTTCTGGGAAATCCCGCTGCAGTTGCTCACCACGCCGCCGCCGGGGCAGCCCCGGTCGCGGTTGACGGACCAGAACGCGAGGCGGGCCAGCCCGTGGGACTTGGCCCAGTCGCGGATCTGGGTCCAGGTGGCCACCGACGTCAGCTCCTGCTGGTCGGACAGGCCGTTCATGCCGGAGATGCCCATGTGCTGGTAAGCCTGGGCGTCACTCCAGCCGAACGCGGACTTGAGCTTGTTCTTCAGGCCCTCCGCCGCGTTGATCGTGTCGGCACCGACGTTCGAGCTGCCGAAGTCGAACGGCATGATCGTGAACACGTCGATGTTGGCGCCGATCGCCGCGGCGCGGTCGATCAGCTGGTTGCCGTAGTAGTTCGGGCCGGTGGTCGTCGTGCCGAAGGTGATGATCGTCTGGATGCCCGGGTTGTTCTGTTTGACGATCTTCAGCGCGTCGAGGATGCGGTTGCGGACGGTGTCGTTCTCGAACTCGTCCGTGTTCTCGATGTCGATGTCGATCGCCTTGAGGCCGTAGGCGTTGATCACCTGCTGGTACGCGCCGGCGAGCGCCGCGGCCGACGAGCAGTTCGGGCCCAGCTTGTTGCCGCTCCACCCGCCGAACGACGGCACGATGTCGCCGCCGGCCGAGCGGACCGCGTTGATCGCCTGCTGGTCGACGCCGCCGGTCAGCGGACGGCTCCCGTCCCAGGCGGGCGAGCAGCCGCCGCCGGACAGCACGAACGCCATCGTGAACCACTTGACGCCCGTCGCGGACATGACCGTCGCCGGTGCGGGCGGGTCGCCCCAGCCCATGTACAGGTACGGTGCGCCCTTGCCGCCGGCCGGCGTGGTGCAGCCGGTGGTCGTCGCGCTGGCCGCGCCGCTCTTCGCGGACTCGCCCGCGCTGTTGTACGCGGCGACCGTGTAGGTGTGCGACGTGCACGTGCCGAGGCCGCTGATGGTGGCCGACGTCCCGGTCACCGTGGCCCGGACCGTCGTGCCCTCGTAGACCCGGTAGCCGGTGACGGTGCCGGTCGAGGCCCCCCACGACAGCGAGATCGAGGAGTTGGTGGTCCCGGTGACGCTCGGCGTGCCGGGGGTCGACGGGGCGCCGGGGTTGCCACCGCCGCCGTCGCAGGGGTCGCCGTTGAACCGGCAGTTGAGGATGCCCGAGAAGTTGCCGGGGCTGCCGTTGAAGCCGAAGGTCGTGCTGGCGCCCGCGGCCAGGGTCGGCGCCCAGGTCGGGTTGCGGAACGTGTGGTGCTGCCCGCTGGCCGTGTGCTGGGCGTCCCAGGACGTCGGGATCGAGTACCCGCTGGGCAGGTCGAACTCGATGGTCCAGCCGTTGATCGCGGCGCTGGACGCGTTCCGGACGGTGATCTTGCCTTCGAAGCCGGTGCCCCAGTCGGACACCTTGGTGAACGTGGCGGTCAGCCCGGGAGCGGCGTCAGCCGGCCCGACCGTGACGAAGCCGAGTAACAGGGCGGCCGAGGCCAACCCGGTGAGCCATCTTCGCATCGCGGACTCCTTCGCGCAGGGGACGAAGAGCTGCCGTGGATCTCCCGATGCCCAGTGTGGTCTAGACCAGCGTGTTCGGCAAGGTCTGGACCAATACAGCCGAAGGAAAGCCGTATCCTGCGTGCCATGATCGCGTTGGTGCGGCGGCCGGGTCCGCGACTGGCCGAAGGCCTCGTCACGCACGTCGAGCGGCGGGCGGTCGACGTCGCGCTGGCGGCGCGGCAGTGGGAGTCCTATGTGGACGCGCTCGCCGCGGCCGGCTGGGAGGTCGTCGAGGTGGCGCCGGCCGACGACTGCCCGGACGCCGTCTTCGTCGAGGACCCCGTCGTCGTGCACGGCAGGACCGCCGTCCTCGCGCGGTCCGGGGCGATCGGCCGCCGGGCCGAGACGGCGGGGGTCGAGGCGGCCCTGGCGGGGTACGACGTCCGGCGCATCGAGGCACCCGGCACCCTCGACGGCGGCGACGTCCTCACGGTCGGCGACACCGTCTACGCCGGCCGGAGCGGGCGCACCAACGACGACGGGATCCGCCAGCTCGCCGCCCACCTGCCGGGCGCGACCGTGGTGCCCGTGCCCGTCACGAAGGTCCTGCACCTCAAGTCGGCCGTCACCGCCCTGCCCGACGGGACCGTCATCGGCTACCCGCCGCTCGTGGACGACCCGTCGGTCTTCCCGGCCTTCCTCGCCGTGCCCGAGGAGAGCGGCGCGCACGTCGTGCTGCTCGGCGGCGACACCGTCCTCATGGCCGCCGGCGCCCCGCGGACCGCCGCGCTCCTGGAAGCCCGCGGGCTGCGGCCGGTGACCGTCGACATCAGCGAGTTCGAGAAGCTCGAAGGCTGCGTGACCTGCCTGTCGGTCCGGCTACGCGCAGGCGAGGGCCTCGCGGACGCATGACGCCGGGTCGCCCCGGTGGTAGATCCGCTCCGACTCCTCGATCCCGTCCAGGAACTCCTGGTACCGCACCGCGTAGTACAGGTGCGCCAACGGCTCCGCCACCGCCAGCGCACGTGCCGGGTCGCTGCCGGGCCGGGCCGCCCGCCACGCCTCGACCCACGCCGCCCGTACCGCCGGCTTCCGCTCCGGGGCGGTGTAGTCGGTGAGCCGCAGGCCGTCGACGGCCGGGTTGCCGAAGTGGGCGTCGGCGAAGTCCAGGACCACGGGTGGGCCGCCCCGGTCGCTGCGCCAGTTGCCGGAGTGGAAGTCGCCGTGCACGAGGGTGTTCGGCAGTCCGCAGTCCGCCAGCTCCCGCCACCTCGGCAGCAGTGCCAGTGCGGCCGCCACCTCGGCCCGCGTGAGGCCGATGTCGCGGTCGAGCAGCGCGCGGACGTCGTCGGCGGGTTCGGTTCGGTCCAGCAGCCCCGGCGCCGGCGTGTCGAGCACGGACTGCGCGGCGACGAACCGCTGGATGCCGCTCGTGAGGACGTCGGCCGGCGCGTGCCAGCAGTCCTCGCCCGGCACGTCCGCCAGCAGCAGCCGGCCGGGTGCCGAGGCGATCACCGTCGGCACCAGCGTCGGGTCTGCGGCCCGGATCGCAGCCATGACCTGGGCCTCGTCGGTAGCGAACGGCGGCAGCGTCTTCAACCACACCGGGCCGCCGGCGGTGGGCAGGCGGAAGAGGCCGGCCAGGTTCCACGTCTTGCGTTGCTCGATCGGGCCGGTCAGCGGCACGCCGACGGCGTCGCGGGCCCAGTCGAACAGGTCACGCAGACCGCCGGCGGTGGCCCAGCGCGCCCGCAGCGGGTCGTCGCCGGTGAACAGGGCCGCGGCCGGCAGCGACGCGGCCGTGCCCGCCGCCTCGACGTGGTAGGTGACGTGCCCGTCCCGCATGCCGTCGCCGCCGTCCACCCCCAGCAGGCGCAGCACGTACGCCGGTACGCCGAGCATCTCGCGCAGGCGCGCGACCACCGACTCCACCTCGGCCCACCACGGCACGTCCACCGGGAACGGCCCCACCGTGCCAACACACCGGTCGCCGGAGGTCACCACGGCGCTCACGCGTCTCCCCACCTGACCAGTGTCGTCATCGACGGGCGGTCGGCGCGACCGAGTTTTAGGTTGGCGACCGTGCATGTCGAAACCGTGTGTGTCAGCGCCGGCCGGCTCGAGCGGCCCGGCGAGCCCCTGAACGTCCCGCCCGTGTTCGCGTCGAGCTTCCGCGCCGGCGGCGAGTACGACTACGCCCGCAACGAGGGCACCCCCACCTGGGCCGCGCTCGAGGACGGGGTCGGCCGGCTGGAAGGCGGGACTGCGACCGCGTACGCCTCGGGCATGGGTGCCGTCGCGGCCGTCGTGGACCTGCTGCCGCCGAACTCGCGGGTGGTCGTGCCCGCCGACTCCTACACCGCCGTCCGGCACCTGGTCGCCGCGCGCGGGCACACGGTGGACCTGCGGGACGTCACGGACACCAACGCCACGCTCGCCGCCGCCGAGAACGCCGCGCTGCTGTGGCTCGAGTCGCCGACCAACCCGCTCATGGACGTCGCCGACCTGCCCGCGCTGTGTGCGGCGAACACGCTCGTGGCCGTGGACAACACGTTCGCGACGCCGCTGCTCCAGCAGCCGCTCGCGCTCGGCGCGGACGTGGTCATGCACAGCGGGTCCAAGTACCTCGGCGGGCACGCGGACCTGCTCGTCGGCCTGACGGTGGCGCGTGACGCCGACCTCGCCGCGCGCCTGCGCCGGCACCGCGTCCTGGCTGGCGCCACGCCCGGCGGGATGGAGGCGTTCCTGGCGACCCGCGGCCTGCGCACGCTGCCGCTGCGGGTCCGGCAGGCGCAGGCGTCGGCCGGTGAGCTGGCCGTGCGGCTCGAGGGGCACCCGCGCGTGACCCGTGTCCGCTACCCGGGGCTGCCGAGCGACTCCGGCCATCGCCGTGCGGCGGCCCAGATGTCGGGGTTCGGCGCGATGATGGCGTTCGAGGTGGCCGGCGGCGCGGCCGGGGCGGACGCGGTCTGCGCGGCGTTGCGGGTGGTCAACGCGGCCACCAGCCTGGGCGGCGTCGAGTCGACGATCGAGCGGCGGGCGCGGCTGGCCGGCCAGGAGCACGTGCCGCCGTCGCTGCTGCGGTTCTCGGTGGGGTGCGAGCACGTCGAGGACCTGTGGGCGGATCTCGACGCTGCTCTTTCGTCCTGAAACCGACGTCGTTTTGGCGTGATCTCGACGTCCGGCGGGTGCTGCCGGGGCATGATCGCTGCCATGGGACTTGACCGCAGAGGGTTGTTCGGGCTGGGGGCGGCACTCGCCGCGAGTGGGGCTGTGGTCGCGCCGGCGGCGGCAGCGACACCCCCGGCGTCGCTGCCGGGGTTCCGGAGTCGGTACGCCGCCGGGATGCACTACGTCGAGGGCGGTGCGGGGGAGCCGGTGGTGCTGGTGCCGGGCTGGCCGCAGACCTGGTGGGAGTTCCACAAGATCATGCCGGCGCTGGCGCGGCGGTACCGGGTGATCGCCGTCGACCTGCCCGGCATCGGCGGCTCCCGGCCGGTCGGCGGGGACAAGAAGGCCATGGCCACGGCCGTGCACGGGCTGGTCCGGGCGCTCGGCCTGCGGTCGGTGCACATCGCCGGGCACGACATCGGCGCGATGGTGGCGTTCAGCTTCGCCGCCAACCACCCCGACGCGACACGGACCGTCACGATCATGGACGTGCCTCACCCGACCGAGGGACTGCTGCACATCCCGCTGCTGGCGCCCCCGGGACAGGTCCACCCGTGGTGGTTCGCGTTCAACCAGGTGCAGGGGCTGCCCGAGCAGCTGCTGGCCGGGCGGTTCCGGATCATGGTGGACTACCTGTGCGAGCTGCTGCTGGTGGACCGGTCCGCGATCGGTGACCGGGACCGCGCGATCTACGCGGCGGCGTACTCGGCGCCCGAGGCCATCCGTGCCGGCAACGCCTGGTACCAGGGGATCCACCAGGACATCGAGGACCAGAAGGCGTACGGCACGGTCACCGCGCCGGTGCTCGGCATCGCGTCCCTGGCCGCCTACGGCCTGGCGGAGACGCTGCGGGAGAAGGCCGGCGACGTGCGGGTCGTCGACGTGCCGACGTCCGGCCACTTCCTCCCGGAGGAGCAGCCGGACGTCGTCGTGCGGGCGATGACCGCCCTCATGGGTTAGGCGCCCACCGGCCCGCCCGCTCCGCCAGGGTGGGGGCGGTGCCGGGCAGGGCGGTGAGCGCCGGGGGGAAACGCAGGCCGTCGAGGATGATCGTCAGGTAGCGGTGGCGCAGGTCGCGGGTGCGGTCCGGGCCGTCGCCGTGGATGACGGCCAGCTGCTCGAACAGCGAGCCGAGGTCGGCCGCCTCGAGGTCGGGGCGGATCACGCCGGCGTCGTGGACCCGCGCCATCAGTTGCTCATTGAGACTGCCGGCACGTTCGGACATCTCGTACAGCTCGGCTGACGGGGTGAACGTGCCGGCCAGGGCCATCGTGATCGAGTGGGTGTCGGCGTCGACGACGTCCCGCATGAACGTCGCGAACGCGTCCCACGCGTCGCCGGCGGCGTCGACCGCCTTCGCGACGAGCGAGGTGTAGAGGGCGAGGCCGTCCGCGCAGAGCTTGCGCAGCAGGTCCTCCTTGCTGGGGTAGCGCCGGTAGAGGGCGCTGATCCCGACGCCGGCCCGCTCGGCGACCGCGGCCACCGGCGCCGTCGGGTCGGCGACGAACACCTCGCGTGCCGCATCGACGATCAGCCGGTCGTTGCGGGCGGCCTGTGCCTTGCGGCCGCTGAGCGGAGCCGTCACGGGAGCTCTCCTTTCCGGTGTTGGTCGAGCCTAGTGCGCGGCGGCCTTGGCCTTGCGGGGCAGCAGGAAGCCGAGCACGAAGGTGACCGCGGTCAGGCCGAGCGCCACCAGCGTGACGATCTTCGCGGCGCCCACGAACGCACCCGCCGACGCGTTGGCGAAGAACACGGTGCCCAGCACCGCGATGCCCAGCGACGCGCCGAGCTGCTGCACCGAGGTCAGGACGCCCGAGGCGGAGCCGACCTCGTCGTCGGCCAGGTCACCGACGATGATGTCGAACAGCGGCACGAAGATCATGCCCATGCCGGCGCCGAACACCACGAGCGGCCAGATCGGCAGGCCGTCGGCCGACATCGCGACGTACAGCCAGCCGAGCCCGATCGCCATCATGCTGAGGCCGATGTGCAGCACGTGCCGGCCGAGGTTGGCGAGCACGGTCGAACCGATGGCGGAGCCCAGGAACGCGCCGACGGCCCACGGCGCCATGGTGAGGCTGGCCTTCAGCGGCGAGTAACCCAACCCGAGTTGCAGAAAGAGACCGACGGCGAGCGAGAACCCGGTGATCACGCCGAAGAACGCGACGACGAAGATCACGCCGGAGGAGTACGAGCGCTTCGTGAACACCGACAGCCGCACAAGACCCTTCTGAGTGACCACGAACGTGGCAAGCACGAGCACGGAGGCGGCGAGCATGCCGTAGGTCCACAGCGGCCAGCCCAGCTCGTGGCCCTGCGTGAGGGGGTAGACCAGCAGGAACATGCCGGCGCCGGCGAGGATGGCACCGCGGACGTCGAGCCGCTGACCCTGTGCCGACGGCGGCGTGTCCGGCAGCACCCGCCGCCCGACCACCAGCGCGAACGCCGCGAGCGGCACGTTGATCGCGAAGATCATTCGCCAGCCGGTGCCGAACAGGTCGGCGTCGACGAGGAGCCCAGCCGCGACCGGCCCCAGTACGGTGGCCAGCCCGATCACCGGCCCGAGCAGGGCGAACGCCTTGCCGACGTGTTGGCCGAAGAGCTCGCGGATGAGCCCGAACGACTGCGGGACCATGACCGCCCCGAAGCCGCCCTGGAGTACCCGAGCGCCGAGCAGCATCTCGGGCGAGACACTCACCGCGCAGAGGAGCGAAGCGGCGAGGAACCCCCACACGCCGATGATCATCATCCGCTTGCGGCCGTACATGTCGCCCAGCCGCCCGCCGACCAGGAGCCCGACCGCCATCGCGAGCGTGTAGCCGGCGGCGATCCACTGGAGGGTCGAGGTGGAGCCACCCAGGTCGGCGCGAATGGCGGGCGCCGCGACGGTGCCGACGGTCGAGTCGAGGAGGTTCAACAGGTCCGCGCCGAGGATGGCGAAGAGGCCCAGCCAGCGGCGGGGGTGCGCCGGGGACTGCTCGGCCGGGGGCGGGGTTTGGGTCTCGGACTGAACTGGCTGGACTGTCCGGTCGAGCGTCGCGGTCATCGGGACTCCTTGGGAGCGGAATGCTTCGTTCCGTTCCAGATTAGCAGAACGGAACGCTTCATTCCAATACCCAATTTGACCCTCACGCGACGTGGGGGCGCACAGTGGCGACATGGACGGACACGAGGGGCAAAGCCGCACGACAGGCGGGACCGAACACGCGATCGGTGGGGCACGTGGCTGGCGGGATCGGACGCGTGGCTGGTGGTGCGGGGCCACGGTGTTGGTGGGTGGGGCACGCGGTTGGAGGGGGAGGCGTGCGGCTGGTGGCCGGGTTGTGCGGTCGATGGGCGAGGTATGCGGCCGGCGGGGTGGGGCCTACAGCGGGCAGGTACGCGAGTGTGGGCGGGGCACGCGAGTGGAGGGTGGGGCACGTGGCTGGTGAGCGTGCGATGAGCAAGGTCGAGTACACAGTCGGCAAGGTTGCGGAGTTGGCCGGCGTCTCGGTGCGGACCCTGCACCACTACGACGAGATCGGGCTGTTGGAGCCGAGTGAGCGCAGCGCCTCCGGCTACCGGCTCTACTCCGCGGCGGACCTGCGCCGCCTGCAGCGCATTCTCTTCTACCGAGAGCTGGACTTCGACCTCGCGCTGATCGCCGACATCCTCGATGACCCGGCCGCCGCGCATCTCGCGGACCAGCGGCGGCTCCTGTGTGACCGCATCGACCGCTACCGGGCGATGGTGGAGGTGATCGACAGGGAGCTGACCGCCCGCGAGTTGGGGCTGACGATCACGCCGGAGGAGCGCCTCGAAGTGTTCGGCTCGACGCGGTTGGAGGACAACGCGCGCCGGGTCATCGAGCGGTGGGGTTCGTCGGCCCGGTTTCGGCAGCAGCAGGAGCGGACCGCGAAGTACCGGCGGGAGGACTGGCTGGCCCTGCAGGCCGAGCAGGCGGACATCCACCGGCGCCTGGCCGACGCCATGATCGCCGGCACCCCGCCGGACTCGCCGGCCGTCACGGGCCTTGCCGAGGAGCACCGGCGGCACCTGCACCGGTGGTTCCACGACTGCGACCACGCGACGCACCTCGAGCTTGCCCGGGCCTACCGGGCGAACGAACGGGTCGGCCGCAACTACGACGAGATGGTGCCCGGCCTGTCGCAGTACATCCACGACGCGATCGTGGCCAACTCAGCCGAGCACGGCCGTGCGTAGCTCGTGGGTCTCGTCCGGAAGGCGGGCCTCGTAGTAGGCGCGGTGGGTCCCGTCCGGCAGCCGCAGGATGTCCAGGTAGCGGAAGTCCAGGACCTCGTCCTCCGTCGGGACCAGGGACGGATCCGCGAAACCCGTTCGCTCGAACCAGTTCTCCTCGGCGGTCGCGCGGCCGTCGTAGGCGGCGCGGCCGTCCGGTAGGAACGTGGTCAGGCGCGCACCTCGCGCGTCCCAGCAACCTGGGCGTCCAGTGAGGACAGTGGTGAGCGGCGTCCAGGAAACGCCGTCCGCGCTTGTCGTGTAGGCAGTGGTCATGCGGTCCTCCTCGCCCGGTTCGTCCAGGGGGTGGCAGCAAACCCAGGCTTCCCAACGGGTTCCGTCGAAGCGGACCACCGGGTCCTTGACGCCTACCGTGGCGTCGCCCGGGAAGACCCGGCGGTGCGGCGACTCCGGCAGTGACTCCACCGTGGACGACTCCAACATGCCTACCCACCAGTGCTTCGTGCCGGGCGTGGAGCAGCTCGTGTACAGGCGCCAACCCGACCCGGCACGGACCAGGGCGGGGCGTTCGACCATCCCCTCCGCCTCGAACGTGGCGACCGTCGTGAAGTGCACGCCGTCCGGGGAGCGGGCCAGGACGTTGCGGTCGCGATCACCACGTACGCGGTAGGCCAGGACCACCGAGCCGTCGGCCTCCAGCGCCGCACTCGGCGCCCCCGCCCACTGTTGCGGGCCCCGGCCCGGCGCCGCCACCGCCACATGCACGTCGTTGAGGTTCATACCAGGCACGCTCGTCCACCGGAGCGAACCACGACAGTGGCAGAAGTGCCCATATGTCGGAAGTTTCTGCCATCATGAACCACCATGGACGTCGTGGCGGTCGTGGGGCAGCGGGTGGCCGCGTTCGAGCTCGGCATCGTCTGCCAGGTGTTCGGGTTGGACCGGTCCGACGACGGCCTGCCCACCCACGACTTCGCGGTCTGCGGGGCACAGAAGAGCCTCGTGCCCACCACCTCGGGGTTCGCCGTCGAGGTCACGCACGGGCTGGACCGGATCAGCACGGCCGACCTCGTCACGGTCCCCGCCTGGCCAACGCTCGACGCACCCATCGACCCCGCCGTCCTCGACGCGCTCCGGCAGGCGAAAGGCACGATCCTCTCCGTCTGCTCCGGGGCCTTCGCGCTCGCCGCGGCCGGGCTGCTCGACGGCCGCCGCGCCACGACGCACTGGCAGTTCGCCGGCCTCCTCAAACGCCGGTACCCCACCGTCGCCGTCGACCCGGACGTGCTCTACGTCCAGGACGGCCCCATCGTCACCAGCGCCGGTGCGGCCGCAGGGATCGACGCGTGCCTGCACCTCGTCCGCGAACACCACGGCGCCGCGACGGCCAACGCGCTCGCCCGCCGGATGGTCGTGCCCGCCTACCGGGAGGGCGGGCAGGCGCAGTACGTCGACCTGCCCGTGCCCGAGAACGAGACCGCCGGGTTCGCCGGGCTGCTCGACTGGATGCGCGAGCACCTCGGCGAACCCCTGACCGTCCCCGCCCTGGCCGCCCGCGCACACATGTCCCCACGCACCTTCGCCCGGCGGTTCAAGGAGACCACCGGCGCCACACCCCACCGCTGGCTGCTCGACCAGCGGCTCCAGCACGCCGAACACCTGCTGGAGACCACCGACCTCCCCGTCGACACCGTCGCCGGGCGCGTGGGGTTCGGCAGCGGTGACACCCTCCGCCACCACTTCGCCGCCCGCCGGGGCGTCAGCCCGCACACCTACCGGCGGACGTTCGGTAGAAACGAGGTGTGCTCACCGTGAGACCCATGCGTCCCGAGGAACGGGACGACGTCCGCGCCCTGCTGACCGAGGCCTACCAGCCCTACGCGAACGCCATGCCACCCGAGGTGTACGAGCGCTACCTCGCCGGCGTCCTCGACACCGACCGCGGCCGGCAGGTCGTCGCGGTGGACGGCGACAAGGTGCTCGGCGCCGCGCGGCTGTACCCGCCGGGGCTCGCCAGGGTGCCGCTGCCGCCGGACTGGGCGTGGGTGCGGGCGGTGGGCGTGCGGCCGTCGGCGCGGGGGACCGGCGTCGCGCGGGAGATCATGGCCCACTGCGCGGAGAACGCCGGCGCCGCGGCCGCGCTCGCCTTGCACACCATGGACTTCATGCCCGCCGCGATCCGGCTGTACGAGCGGCTCGGCTACGCACGCGCGCCGGAGTACGACTTCGTGCCCGACCACGGAGCCTTCACGGCCATCGCCTACCGGCTGCCGCTCAGGTAGCCACGCGGTGCAGGACCTCCGCGAGGTCCGCCGGGCGGGTGAACATGGGCCAGTGCGAGGTCGGCAGCTCCTCGAACCGCCACCGCTCGCCGGCCATGTGCCGGAACATCGGCGCGGCGGCCATGGCGCGGGCCTGCTCCGCCGTGAACGTGCACAGGATGCCCACCCGTGGCAGCTTCTCCCACGCGCCGGTCAGCGACACCGGTGTGGTCGCGGTCAACCACGGCTGCGGCACCGCGCGCTCGGCGAGCGTCGCGACGACGTCCGCGTCGAAGCCGAGCTGTGCCCACGGCGGTGGCGGCAGCCGCCAGCCGTCGCCGTGCTCGGCGACCCGTGCCGCGGTCGCCGCCTGCTCGTCCGGCTCGTCGAACTCCGACTGCGAGACGCCGTCCGGCAGCGGACCGGTGTCGACGAACACGAGCTTCGCGACCCGGTCCGGCAGCCGGTCGGCGACCGGCGGGGTCACCACCGCGCCGGCGTAGCTGTGGCCGACCAGCACCACGTCGGTGAGATCCTCGTAGCGCAACAGGTTCACCACGTCGGTGATGTGCACCTCCAGGTCGACCTCCGGCCGCGCCAGGTGCGCGCGCTCGCCCAAACCCGTCAGGCTCACCGTGTACACCTCGTGCCCGTGCGCACGCAGCGCCTCCGCCACCGGGCGCCACGCCCATCCGCCGAGCCAGAAACCGGGAACCAACACGTAAGTCGTCATGTCCATGACGCTATGCCCAATACCGGGCAGAATCCGCCCGGTATCATTAACCGATGTGACCCGTCCCACAGCACGTGTGCTTTCGCTGCTGGAGCTGCTGCAGACCGGCGGCACGCACACCGTGCGCACGCTGGCGGCACGCCTCGCCGTCGACGAGCGGACCCTGCGCCGGTACGCCCAGCACCTCACCGACCTGGGCATCCCGATCGAGTCGCGGCGCGGCCGGTACGGCGGCTACCGGCTGGCCCCCGGCTACAAGCTGCCACCCCTCATGCTGACCGACGACGAGGCGGTGGCGGTCGTCCTCGGGCTCGTCGCCGGGCGGCGGGCGGGCCTGGTCACCGCGGCGGCCGAGGCCGCGGACAGCGCGTCCGCGAAGGTGCGGCGGGTGCTGCCCACGCAGCTCGGCCGCCGGCTCGACGCGTTGCTGTCGGCCGCCGAGTTCACCGCGCCGGCGTGGTCGGCGCACCCGCCCGGCACCGGCGTGCTGCTGGTGCTCGCGGACGCCGCCCGCCGCCACCAGCCGGTCTCGATCACCTACACGAGCTGGCGCGGCGGCGCGAGCGAGCGCCGCGTCGAGCCGTACGGCCTGGTGTTCCACTCCGGCCGCTGGTACGTCACGGGCGCGGACTCCCTGCGTGGCGAGGTGCGCACGTTCCGCCTCGACCGCATCGCGGCGGCGGTGCTGGTACCCGGCACGTTCGAGGTGCCGGCCGACTTCGACCCGATCTCCCGGGTGCTGTCCGGACTCGCCGGCGTGCCCTATCCGCACGAGGTGTCGGTGCTCCTGCACACGACGATCGCCGACGTGCGCACCAAGCTCCCGGCCACCGTCGCGACCCTCACCGAGACGGCGGACGGCGTCCGGATGCTGCTGCGTGCGAACACCCTCGCGTGGGCCGCCGCGATCCTCGGCTGGCTGGGCTGCCCGTTCGAGATCGAGCACCCGGACGAACTGCGGGCGGAGGTCGGGAAACTGGCCGATCGACTATCCACATGCGCCCGTCCGGGAACCTGAGTCGCGGCTACGGTAACTGGGGAATCTGGTCTAGACCTTGACGGGACCACGCCGGATACTTCACGGTTGTTCGTGAGAGCGCTCTCACCTCTCACCCCTGCTGAGAAACGAGAGCAACCATGAAGAGAACACGAATGCTCGCCGCCGCCGGGGCGTGCGTGCTCGCGTTGGGCTGCGCCTTCGCGGCCACGCCTGCCGCGGGCGAGCCCGCCCCCACCGTCTCCGCCGACCCGTACGTCGCCGCCATGCAACGCGACCTCGGGCTGACCGAGGCGCGGGCACGCACCCGCATCCGCCAGGAAGCCGCGGCCATGGCCGTCGACCCGGACGCCCGCGCGGCGGCCGGCGCGGCCTACGGCGGGTCCTGGTTCGACGCCGCCCGGGGCACCCTGGTCGTCGGACTGTCCGATATGGACGGTGCGAAGGCCGTGCGGGCGACCGGCGCCGAGGTCGTCCACGTGCCGCGGCCGCTGGCCGAACTGGACGCGGTCAAGGCCGGGCTGGACGGGATGAAGGCCCCGGCCGACGTCGCCGGCTGGCGGGTCGACCCGAAGACCGGCAGCGTGGTCGTCACCGTCCGCCGGGGCGGCAGCGCGGCCGGTTTCCTCGCCGCGGCACGGAAACTCGGGCCGGTGACGGTCGAGGAGACCGACCGGATGCCGACGACCTTCGCGGCCGGCACGGTCGGCGGTGACCCGTACATCATCAACGGCCGCGTGCGCTGCTCGATCGGGTTCTCGGTGCAGGGCGGGTTCGTGAGCGCCGGGCACTGCGGCAGCGCGGGTGCGTCGGTGAACGGCTGGGACGGCTCGTGGATGGGCAACTTCGCCGCGTCCTCGTTCCCCGGCAACGACTACTCGTTCATCCGCATCGGCGGCGGCTGGTGGACGGTGCCCGTCGTGCTCGGCTGGGGCACCGTGCCGGACCGGCTGGTGCGCGGCTCCGCGGTCGCGCCGGTCGGGTCGTCGATCTGCCGGTCCGGCTCCACGACGCACTGGCACTGCGGCACCGTGCTCGGCATGAACGAGACGGTGAACTACCAGCAGGGCGCCGTCCACCAGATGACCCACACGAACGTGTGCGCCGAGCCGGGTGACTCCGGCGGCTCGTACATCACCGGTGAGCAGGCCCAGGGCATGACCTCCGGCGGCTGGGGCAACTGCTCCACCGGCGGCGAGACCTGGTTCCAGCCGGTGAACGAGGTCCTCGGCGCCTACGGCCTGTCCCTCGTGGTCGCCTAACCCGCGCGAGTCCCGCGTTCAGACCCCGCGAGTCCCGTTCTCAGACCCGGCGAGTCCCGTTTTCGTGGCCGTCCGGGCGTGCCCGAGGGCGGGACTCGCGGGGGCCGAGGGCGGGACTCGCGCGGGTTACTGGGCCGTCTCGGCGGCTTCCTCCGCGGTGATGCGGTGGGCGGTGGTGCGTGGGGCGGTCGTTGTCGGGTCTGGTGGGCGGCGGTGGTGCCAGTCGGTCACGGCCTGGTAGGCGGCCGCGATCGACAGGAGGCGGTCCTCCGCGAACGGTTGGCCGCCGAGGATCGTGCCCACCGGCAGGCCCGCCGCGGTGAAACCGATCGGGAGGGCCAGCTCGGGTAGGCCCAGGATGTCGAACGGCACCGGGCCGGTCTGGACCACCACGTCACAGCGGCTGAACGTGTCGGTCAGCACCCGCTCCAGCAGCAGTGTCTTCGCGCGCTGGCCGATCAGGAACTCGTTCGCGCCGAGCAGCGCGCCCTGCAGCCAGCCGAGCACCGACACCCCGAACCCACGTAGATCGGTTGCCAGGTAAGGCAGGAACGGCTCGCTGCGCTCCGGCAGGCGGACGTTGTTGAACGTGCCGCCGGTCAGCAGGTCCCACTCCGCGGGGAACGGCAC